>TARA_R100000353_G_scaffold56324_1_pt1 | contig 9666 bp, 6 predicted proteins | sample TARA_R100000353 | Tara Oceans TARA_R100000353 (sample SAMEA2620663) | marine metagenome | biome: marine biome (ENVO:00000447); feature: surface water layer (ENVO:00002042); material: "saline water (ENVO:00002010), including plankton (ENVO:xxxxxxxx)" | depth 5 m | reverse complement strand
TCATTAACTAAAATACAAACTCTACCTTTATCTACACCACTTACTGTTTGTGAGTATTCCCAACCATAGTAAGAACGTTTGTCATTTTTAGTAGTTTTACTGTTTTGAGTAGTTGCTGGATCTTTATGAAGTCCAAGATTTGATGTATCTCTCGCCCTTAATCTAGCACCAAATAATTGAGATGTTGCATCATCAGGTGATTTCGGTAAAAATGCATAAACAGCTTCTGGATTGGTATCAGAATAGTTTCTCTTACCAAGGTTATAGTCTAAACCACTTATAAGAAGTTCTGCCTTGGTTACGTTACCACTACTATCTGTTTCATAAAATTCTGGAATATCTTCTTCGGCAACTTCCGACTGTCCACCAATTTTAATATAAATTTTCTTAAATGTTGCTTCAGCGTTTGCTGCTCTAGCAAGCTCGTAAGCATCTACGGTATGACCAACATCAATTTCTGTAACACTAACAAGTGAATCACTATCAGGATTAATTCCTCTAGGTGGTACAAGTCCAACTATATATCCACCAGCATCTTGAGCAAATGCATTTGGTCTGTGTGATACAGCTTTTAATGCACAATTACCAAAGTTAGAGTTTGAGTTAGTGATTGACATATCACCACCTGACTCAGCAAGGAAGTGATCTGCATTACCAACAGCAAACACGGATACAACTTGTAAGAATCCATCGTTAGATGCTTTAATATGGTAATGTCTCCAATCATCTCTGTATACAGAATCAGGATCAACTCTATATTCTACACTATCTGCATTAGTTTGAAGAGTTCCTTGTGAAAGGTTTGAACCAACAAATGCTCTGTTATCTCTTTGAAGTGCAATACCAGTATACTGAGCAAGAACCATAGATTTGAAACCAGTTGCTCTTGAACCATCAGCATGCAAACCATTCATACCAAATACTGATCTTAGAGAACAGTTAAAGATATATGGTGAAGCAGAACCGACAGTATCAGATAAACCAGCAGTTGCAACTGAACCAACGATTCTATTTTCTTCGATTCTCTGAATATAGTCTTCAGATGAAGGTGCAGTAGCAGGAACAGTTCTTGTGACACTCGCAAGACTAGTTGGTGTACTAATTGTATTTGTAACAATTGAGAATAAAGTTGTGATTGCAGATCTTACGTTAGCACATGATGCAGCATCAGTATTAGATCCTGTTGTAGGATCAGCAGTAATTGTTAGATCTTTAACCTGTGTAAGTGATGTCTGACCAGATACTACTGTAACATCTACGTTATTGATAACTTGTAAAGCAATATTTCTTGCTTCATTAAACGCATATACGGATTCTGTTTCTTCTCCAACCAAGTGTTGTAACGCACCACCATTTACATAGAGGTTTGCAGCATCATGAACTTTGTTGTTTGAACCATAACCTACGTTATAAGCAACTGCTTCGATAACATCTTCAATATCATCTTCACAATTTGCTCTACCGCCAGGCACACTAAAACTAGTAAAGTTTGCAAGCATTCTACTTACAGCAACTTCAGCGATAAATCTTTTATTTGCTTCTAACAGTGTTTTTGCATCACCTTGACGATTTCCAACTAAAACTACGTCATCAAGAACACTATATTTGTCAATTTTAGTATAATAGTTTGTTAAAGCTGGTGAACTTGCATATTCAAATACAGTTAATTTATGATGAGAACATGGGAATACATCAGCACCACTATTTGTATAAGTTGCACTTGCAGACTTAAATGGTGCGGTTCTATCACTATCTTTAAATGTAAGTTGCCAGAAATAACATCCACCAGTTACATTAAACATTGCACCTCTACCAGCTGAAGCATCAACAGGTGAAGGAACATATGTTGGTCTACAAATGGTTTTTCTTAGATCAAGACCTACAAGTGATGTACCACGAGGAACGATTACACCACCATTTACGTCATTAAATCTATAGATGTTCTCCATTAGAGTTTCATCTGTATATGCAGTCTCTACTAAAACACTTGCATTTGATCCATCTCCAGGCCTGTTATCAATTTCATACTCGCCAGGAAATATAACAATCGTGAAAAACTCGAATAAATCAGCACCATATTCTCCTTCTTCATCGCCAGGGCCATTTACCCAAGATTGTTTTGCGGCTTCAAGTAACGCTCTTTGTATAGTTTTAAAGGGTTTGTTTAAGTTTCTACCATTATTTGTTAAGGAGTCAGTAGATAAAGTATCATTTGCACTTACATAGATATTTCTAAGACTATTCGTAATATTAATTGAAGAACCTACATTTCCAGTTGGAAGAACTAGTCCAGAAGCATTTACAGTTAATTTTACAGCACCATTCGAGACAAAATCAATTTCTCCGTCACCACTACTGAATATACCTGTGTCAGTATCACCATTATAAGCTATAGATGGATTGGAAACACTACCTTGTGGAACAATGAGTGATTTTCCAGATGCTAATTCTAAGCTGTTATTTTTAAATGTGACAATCGTAGATCCGTTAAACTTAAATGGTGCATCTGCGCCTGAAGGAAAATTAAATCCATCAGGACCAATACTTAATACTGTAGTTCCATTTGATGTAAAATCAGTATAACCAGCGTTACTACTATAAAGTCCAGTATCTTCATCATTCTGCCAAGATATGGAGGGATCTCCTGTAAGACCTCCAGACAAAACAATTTCAACTCCCTTCGCTATGCCACGAGTTGTTACTTGAGTTAAAGCCATGTTTGATAAAACCCGTTAAAATTGCGTTATTTCTAATCAAAAACTATTTATAACGTAGGAGACTCCTTTATTTCTTCATTAGCATTAGCTGCTGCTTCTTGAAAATCCTCATAATCAAATAATTTGAAGGATTTACCTGTTATGTGGTTATGTACGAAAATACGATTACCCCAAGCAACTGGTGTAAAACTAATACTATAATATCCCGAATTTATATCATATATTGGAACTGGAGCGCCAGCATCCAAAGTTTTTTGTTGAATTTCTTTTTGTGTTTCGTTAAATTCTTCGCTTTTTAACTGTTCTTCAACAATCAATTTATTCTGTTCATCTATCCAATCAAGGAATTTACCCTCTAAATCAGCATCTAGAGCAAAGGTCATTCCTGTCACATCAGCGGTTTGTGTCATTTCAAAAATAAAGTGAATCTTTGTTATTTATAGAAAAAGGCTGGGCGTCATTTTGGCCCAGAATTTTTTTCTCGACTTTTTGGTAATCAAAAGCCGAATTTCGCCTCAGAATACATACTCAACTTTTTCTGGATGATCTTCCAGTGTTTCATTAACGAAGTTACACATCTTAGTGAAGTCATCTGAGTCTGCTTCAATCAGTTGTACTAATTCGCCTCCATCACCGTACAAGTTGATAGTTCTGGATGCAATATCTATTTTAATTTTTACTAGCTGGCAGTCAGCTGGAATATCATTGATATTCATAGTTATTCTACTTCTACAATCAGAGTAACATAGAACATAATAGGTGTCAAGTTTATGCCACGAAGTGAGGCCCACCAGCAAAATTACAATTCAGTGCCGCTTCAGTGTTCACTTTGATTGCAGCAACGTTCTCAACGTTTGCACCACCAGTATTCTTAGCAAATATACCTAAACCATTTCTTATCTTAGCACCTAAATTATTCTCACTTTTTACACCAACTTCTGTTTCTTGTCCAGCACCCACCAATGTTCTGTTTGTTGCACCAACAGTAGTCTCAGTTTCAGCACCAACTTTCATGTTTGTAGTCTTACCAATAACCAAATGAGTATCAGTACCAGCTGCAAACTTACCAGTTTGTCCAAGATTAAATTTAAGATCAGATAAACCATTAAGTCTTAACTTATTCAATAAAATAAATTCATTATGGAATGTAGAAATGTTATTGATTGATCCAGTTGCAACAGTATTCATTTCTGTACAGAAGTGAGAAACAGTAGGAGCAAACATATCAATCTGTCCTGATCCAGAGATACCAACTTTAGAACCAGCAATCGCTAATCCATTTGCAGCAGATAGTTCTGAGTCATTCTCATAGATTGTTTCATGTTCACCATTGTATGTAACTTTACTTTCTCTGTTTGCAAAGACATTGTATTGTCCACGAACTTCTAAATGATAGTTACCGCCAACTTTTAAATGATAATCTCCACCTACATCTACGATCTGTGATCCTTTAATATATACTCTTTCATCTTTAATAGTAACTTCTGTCTTAGTATTACTGTTAGTAATTTTTACATCACCATTATCTTGAATATCAATACCTGATTTACTTGGGCCATGTGCAATCACAACTCTAGTAGATCCAGGCGTATCATCTTGAATGAAAACATGACCAGATTCAGATGATTGTACAAACATCTTTGAATATTCTGGAGACCATCGGCCTGGAATAGTGCTAGTAATGCTGAGGGAAAACGGACTACAATTATTTGCCGTAATAGGACACGATTCCCAATCAATATTAATAGGACTATCTGTTTTTCTATTACAACCAATTCCTAATAGATTTAAAATAAAAGCAACAATATTACCAACAGTTGCAAGATCAGATAAATTTGATAAATTTTTTATATTACCTACTGCTTTAATTAAATTCTGAATTGAATCAACAATGTCTAATATTTGATTTGCAACCTCTACTAACTGAAATATAGAACCAAAGATTTGATTAATACAATTTTCTGCAAAATTAAGAAAGTCAATTGCTTGTTGTGCAAGACTATTCAACATCTTATCAACAAATGCTTCAATGAATCCTTCAATACCACCCATGATGGCATCAACTAAAGCTCCATCAAATGTACAACCAATCTGTCTAAGAACTTGTAGAATGATTTCGGTTATACCTTTTGCAAATAAAGGGATTGGACTAATTGCAGATAAACCAATTAAATTAAGTAACTTTGTTACTTGTTGCATTATAAATGACTTTAGTTTATTAACAATATGCCATATTAAGTTTCTAATTTTATCAAACGCAGTTTGAATTGTCGATTGAATGTCAATAACTTTATCATTAAATTTACCTACAAGTTCTCTAGGTGAATCAGTTTTTGGAAGATATTTTACAGCAGTTCCTTTCTTATGATCTTGATCTTTAGTTTTCTCCATCCCTCTCTTAACGAGAGTCAAACCAAAAGAATTTTTTCCGTTGTAACCAATAACTTCACTACCAATCTTAACTTTACCTCTTGGTGGAAATGTAGATGAATTTGATACAGGAATAAATTGTTCCTCGGCATTTAAATCCTTTGTAAGTCTAGGATTACTAGAATTTGGATCATATATTGTACCAGTTTTAAATATATTTGCTAAATCATTAATGATTGATGATATCTCTTTTGCAACAGTATTTTTTACACTATCTTTACCATCTGCAACTAACTTTGTAGTAACATAACCTGATGGATTTAATTCTGATTCTACTAGTGATGAAGCAGCAACATGACTATCTACTGAACTTTTTTCAAGATTCTCATCATTAGTTGTAACTGCTGCTAAATTTTGACCAGTCTCACTTGTATCTCCACCTGTATTCGGTTCACTAATATTTGAAGCACCAGGCCTATCAAATGAATTTTGAGTTTTAGGTTCGATTACTGCTTTGACCTGACTAAAAAGAGTACCCATGACTATGGGTTGTTGATCGTCAGGATGATCTAAGAAAAATCCCATCACGAAACTGCCAGGCTTTAATTGGTTTGCAGAAACACCAACACCACTCACAGCAGCGTTGGTAGATGGTTGCATTACAAGAGCCCAAGGAAGATCTGCTGGTTTAGCATCAGGTCTGTGTCTGTTTAAAATGTTAACTTTAACTCTTCCTAGTTTCGCATCTCTATCATCAGCATTTACAACCGTACCTAACCACCAAGAAAAATCTTGATGACCTATAAAAGCTGGTGTTTCAATGGTGGGATTAATAGACATTACTTAATCGTCATAAACTCTACATTCAAATGCATCAGGATGATTATCGCAATAGATTTCTAAATGCTTGTCCTCGTGTCTTGTATGCCAATCATTAATTTTTCCTTCGTTTGGATCAATGACATCATCTTTATGATAATTTTCATAATCAGCATGAACAGTTTCTAATTCAGATTTTTTATACTCCAACATACCATGATTGATATGTTCTTTATTGTCTTTAGGGTCAAGATAAACCTCATGACTTAGATCGTGTTTGATTTCAGGCATAGTTTTTGCTCCTATTTATTACCTAAGTTTACTTGTCTTCTAGTAGCTTCACTGTCAGGTAAAGATGTACCTCCATATGAATCTCTAGTTAATGTTACTTTGGTATTTAACTTATCTCTATTTAGGGTGTGATGGACAGAGTTAACCAAGTAACGACCACTCATTCGTTTGTCTTCTTTAACATTGCCATTTTCTACGTTCGGAGATGGTATCGAAACATTGATAATGCTACCAGCACGAAGATCTAAATCGCCTGGAATTGCAATGTCAAGTTTATTATACTCCATAAAATAAAATCTGTACAGAGCTTTTTCATACATCTTGTTTTTCTGATCAACCCACTCGTCCTCAGTGAGTTCTCCCTTCTCTTCTAGATCTTCCCATTTACCAAATGTATTTACAGTTGTAGGTCGATAAATCATTCTTCCAGAACCTAATGCAAAGTTGACAGGTGCATCAGTTCTGTATGGTTTAAGATCTCCTAGATGAACACTATCATCCCAGAAATCATCAGCAGTTGTTCTAAAAATTCGATAGGATCTTGTATTGATATCAACATAACAGGCATCATGAGCAAAACCTCCAGCTCTTGCATCATTAAAAACATTAAATGCTTTTGGTGATGCATATTTTTTAATTCTACGTTGTGTATCACTTATTGTAGCATTTGCCTGTACATAAGCATACTTAATATTGTTTGCTGGATATGGTGTCTGATTAAACAATGTATCTACAGATTTAAAATTATACTGATCAAAACCTTCCCAGAATAAGTATCCAACAGAATCTTTATGTGCTGATGCTACTGTTCTTGGTCTAAACCATGCACAAGCATCAAAGAATCTCCAGTTTGGTACATACATATCAAACTTATGAAGAGTCTCATCAAAATTTAGTTTCTTTTGTGTAATAATATCTAACTTATCTGTTATAAATTCATGTGCTTTGACACCATCTAATCTTTCTACAATTCTATATGTTTCATTAACTAATGCTTCTCGACTACAACAATGTAAGATATAGACTTGATTCTTTTCCATCATAGTCCTACCATCTACACTATAGACAACAAACTCTAATGTATATGTGGTCTTAGAAGTTGAAACAACCATCCTAATCTTTTCTTGACCCATGATAGGAAGTTTTTCTATCAAGTTCTGACCAATATCTTGCATCACTACACTACAATATAAACTTGTAGATAGAACACTTTCTTTGAGATTAATTTCAGCAATCAACTCCTTAATATCTATAGCCGATCCAGCATACTCTGAACCTTTTGCCACAGGAGTCAGAGTAATACTCTTTAATTTAAAATCGCCTTCAAATTGTTGTGTCATTTAATTGTTTTGTACTGTGCTGTTTTCTAAATCTGATGTCTCACTAGTTATCTGAGAATTGATGTTGGTATTATTTTGATAAACATCTCCACCATTTATTATCATAGTAGTTTCACCATTACCATTACCAGTTTTGTTTTCTAGTATTTTATTTTCACTTCCATTTTTTAAATCATTAGTTCTAGCAATGATCTGTCCATTTTTAATTATAGGTTCACTAGATCCAAGAAACTCAACAACAGATGCATTATTATGAGCTGAAACTTTAGTACCACCGTATCCTCTTACTACCTCAAGTGTATTCCACTGACTTTTAATTTTATTTTTATGTGTATTAGCAGTGTAATATATTTTTACAAGACTACTTTTCATCACTTTCATCACTTCATCACCAATTTTAAGATATGCATTATCTTTAACATCCATCGCACCTTTTCCTGTGATATCAATTTCAGTTTGATCAGCAGTAATTCCTTGCCATTCTCTCAACATCATGTGTTCATTTTTAAGGTTGTTGAGTTTCCAAGATTCCATTCTACGTTCTACAAATTCATCTGCTTCATCACCTGTCAATCCTTTTTTCTCTGCATCTTTCATTGCCTTTCTAAGAGCTTTAGCTTTAGATCTTTCCTTTTCTGTTACTGGATCAACCTTACCATCTTTACCATTTTTTATAAACTGATAAATTCTTCCACCTAACCAATCACCTATCAATCCTCCTAATAATCCACCGATAAGTGTTCCAACGCCAGGAAAAATTAGTGTACCTAAACCAGCACCCATCCATTGTCCTAAACCAGCACCCATTGCTTTGATAACTGCTTCATCCCAATCATCACCAAAAGCTCTATTGATAACTATACTAAGAAAAGGTCCTATAAGAGGTACTTTACCAACAATATTTTTAAAAGGTTTTGTTAAAGTTCTTAATGCACCTTTAAGTGCTTTACCACCACCAGATTTAGCAAATAAAAGTAATTTCTTTGAGATTGCTTGTATAACAGTATTATTTTTTAGAAAATTAGTTCCAGATACAGTAATCTTGCTTAGAATTTTTTTAAGTAATTCTTTTGCTTGAGGAATTTTAAATACTTTGTTAAATTTTGTTGCAATATTTTGTACTACTTTTGAAGTTTTTGGAAACAAAAACTTTAAAGTTTTTCCAAGTCCTTGTTTCTGAAACTTTTTAAAAAGTACTCTTAAAAACTTAATCTTTTTAGGAGCACCTTTAACTAATTTAAATGCATGCTTAACTGCCTTTAATGGATTCAATGCGTAGTATATTCCAACAGCACCAGTTGCCATCTGGAAAAATCCTACAAATCTTTCCATTATACTAGCATCTTCCTTAACCATTTTATAGAATCCAGTAAAGAAGTTATCAACAGATCCAGTAACAAACCAGTCAACAAATTTGAGAACTGATTTTAAACCTGATACAATTGTCGTTAATGTACTGTGATTTTTTGGATCAGCTATCCAATTTAATGCAAGGAAACCTAGAAGATCTCCTATAGCACCAAACAAATTACCTCCTAACTTTGAAGCACTTTGCTTTATACCACTACCAACTCCACTTAGAAAAGAAGTTTTTTCTTGTTTATCCTCCTCATTTCTTGCCTTTTGTTTTGATTTTTGTTTATCAATTAATCTAAAATATTTTGCTTCTAATTTATCTCTTTGTATTCTCTTTCTCATTAAAAGAAGAGCAGATCTTCTCATTGATCTACCAGCATCTACAGATTTTTCTGTAACTGTTTCACCACTCATGAGTGGTTTACTTAGAGCAGAGGATTGATTTCCTTTATAGAGAGTAATAGCAGATGTAATTGCCATTAGTATCTAACTCCATAAAGACATTGGTTTATTGGTGGTTCACAATTACCTAGAGAATCACTATCAAAAGCAGTCTGTTCTGCATTGGAAGTGAAGTGTGATCCTTGTTCATGAATAACAACTTTTCCATCACCACCTTCCATTAAAATATTATTACTTACAACTTGAGCAACAGATAATCTACCACCAGTTTGATTTGATAAACTTGGAACTACAAGGCCTCCACTCTCCATCTTTGGAGTAGAAATATTAATACTTGGAGAAATAGATGGTAAATTATAATTTCTTACAAT
>TARA_R100000353_G_scaffold38803_1_pt1 | contig 9723 bp, 12 predicted proteins | sample TARA_R100000353 | Tara Oceans TARA_R100000353 (sample SAMEA2620663) | marine metagenome | biome: marine biome (ENVO:00000447); feature: surface water layer (ENVO:00002042); material: "saline water (ENVO:00002010), including plankton (ENVO:xxxxxxxx)" | depth 5 m | reverse complement strand
GTACTTTGGTAGTATGTGGATGTTTGGGATAACTGCGATTGCCCATGTGTTTATATTAGGTGCTATTGTTCTAACTGTAGCTACATTTGAAACTGCTAAAAGAAAGCCTACATTCTTTTTGAAGAAAGGTTATCACACACCTAGCAGAAGTAGATACATGTACTACAATGGCAAAAGATTTAAGTATGACCCAAATGATGTAGGAGGTGAACATGAATAATGACGATTTAATATGGTTAATATTAGGTGCTAGTTCAGTAGCATTTATATTTGGATATTTTGGTATAGGCTTATGAAAGTTAATGACTTATTAAAAGAATACTATTTATCGTTTGAATACAATAACTTACGAGAAGAAACTAAAGCACAGTATAAATACTTTTTAGGCATAGTTTGTTCTACAAGTGTGGTTGATGGCAAGAGTTTAGGAACGTATAAACTCTCTAGTCTAACAACTAAACTTGCCAAGTTGTCTTATAACAAATGGTGTGAGAGAGGTGTATCATTAGCTAATCATCTCATGTCTGTAATCAGAGTATTGCTTAATTACGGAATAAACATGGAGCATTGTAATATGAATCCATTTAGTAATATTAAGAAACGTGTCGTTGCACATAGAAAAGTTGTTTGGACAAAAGATGACGTTATCAGGTTTCTTGATATTGCATACTCTGACTTCAAGACTAGAAGTTTAGGACTGATTGCACAGATGGCATACGAATGGTGTCAAAGAATAGGGGATATGAGACTTTTAGAGTGGTCTAATCTTGATTTAGACGAACAACGTATGCAAATTGAGCAGTCTAAGAGAAGAGCAGAAGTATTTTTACCCATATCAGACGAGTTAAATGAAATGTTATTACAACAAAAGAATGATTATGGGTTTCAAAAGTATGTAGCACCTCGCCCAAGACCATTTAAGGGGTCATACAAGCCTTATTCACTAACAAAGCTACCAATCCTAGCTAGAAAGGTTATGACCTCTGCAGGACTCTCTAATGAGCTACGATTAAGTGACTTACGTAGAACAGGAACAGTTGAAATGGTTGATGCAGGTGTATCTATGGGTAATATTATGTCAGTTACAGGACATGCTAACCCACAATCTGTTAAACCTTACATGAAGAATACCTTTGCTAGTGCTAATTTAGCATTGCAAACACGTAGAGGGTTGACAGAATCTGAAAGTCATGATAAAAGCATATTAAATGCCAACAAGAAGGATGTAATATATAATATATGATTAATATATATGAATATGTTAAACAGTTAAATGTAGAGAATGGCACATCACAAAGGATGACATGTCCTATGTGCAAGTCATACAAAACATTTACTGTTACAAACAACATGGGTTCTTTACTTTGGAACTGTTATAAGGCATCTTGTAATGTCAAAGGTAAAAGTCGTGTTCATTTATCTGCAGAGGATATTCGTAACATGAGAGAAGTGTCCCAAGTTGGGACATCGTTTGAAATGCCTGAGTACATTACACCACGTAACCAAGACATAATGGATTGGTGTAACAAGTGGGGTCTAGATGTAGACGCTTTAGAGTTACAGTACGATGTCAAAGAACACAGAGTTGTTTTTCCTATCAAAGAAAATGGCAGAATTGTGGATGCTACAGGTAGGTCTATCCTAAACAAACTTCCTAAGTGGAAGAGGTATGGTTCTTCGGACTTGCCTTTTTCATTTGGTTGTGGTAGTATCGCAATAGTGGTTGAGGATTGCATTAGTGCAGGAGTGATTGGTAGTGATGTATATGTTGGGGTAGCTGTGTTGGGTACATCATTATTAGATTCTCACAAAACATTCCTGTCGCAATTCTCAACTGCAATAATAGCACTTGACCCTGATGCACTACCCAAGTCTTTTGCTTTTGCTAAAGAGTTACGTTCACATGTCAAGGATGTAAAGATACTAAGATTAAAAGATGATTTAAAATATAGGAGACAAGAAGACTTAAATAATTTGAAACTATTAACCCCAAAGGAGACACAGTTATGGAATTAGCATTACTAAGAAGTTTGATGGAGAAATCATTTTATGATGACCATCGTGGAGCAAAATGTCCTGATAGACTATTTGCCAAAGACAATAGAAAGATTAAGCAGTCTATTGACAAAGCCATGAGCACTTATGAAAGGAGTGTTACACCTGATGAGATTGAGGCTTTGTTCATGTCTAACAATCCGACACTTACGACTGCACAGAAACAAGCCTATTCTAGTTTGTTTAGACAGATTAGAATGGAACAACCTTTAGGAGAAGACATTGCACAAGAAGTATTATCAAAATTATTTCAACAAGTTGTGGGTGAGGACATTGCCAATATTGGCTTTGATTATGTTAATGGTTCTCATTCCTCTTTAGAACCTATACGTCAGATACTAGAGCAGTATGGAGATGACTTTACACCTAACCTAAATGTGGAGTGGGATGATATTGAGATAGATACCTTACTAGCCAAGAATGATTTAGAAGCACGTTGGACTTTCAATGTCCCTACTTTAACGAGACAAGTTGATGGTATAAACTCAGGTCACTTGATAGAGATAGGTGCTAGACCAAACACAGGTAAGACTAGCTTTCATGCAAGTTTGTTAGCAGGTCAAGATGGTTTAGCACAACAAGGTGCATCGTGTATTATACTTTGTAATGAAGAGGGTAGCCACAGAGTAGGTGCTAGATATCTTACTGCATCAACAGGTATGACTATGAGAGAGATAAAGGAGAATCCTAGTCGTGCTAGAGATTTGTATGCACCTATTAAAGATAATATAAAGATTAAAGATGCAACAGGTCGTGACATGTCATGGGTTGAAAGTGTATGTAAATCGTACAAGCCTGACATAGTTGTTCTTGATATGGGAGATAAGTTTGCACGTACAGGTGGCTTTGCTCGTACTGATGAAGCATTGAAAGCTAATGCAGTTCATGCTCGTATGATTGCCAAAGAACACAAGTGTGCAGTATTTTATATGTCACAGTTATCTGCAGATGCAGAGGGTAAAGTATTACTTAATCAGTCAATGATGGAAGGTAGTAGAACAGGTAAAGCAGCAGAAGCAGATTTGATGATACTCATTGCAAAGAATCCACCACAACAAGGTGCAGAAGAGGAAGACCTGCAAAGACATCTCAACGTGGTTAAGAATAAACTTACAGGATGGCATGGTGTTGTTCATTGTAACCTTAATTATAAAATAGGTAGATACGAAGTATGATTGAACAGTTTGAACTCTTTAGTGTAGTAGAGGAGATATGTGAAGATGGGTTGGTCTGCATCAAGTGTGATATAAGACAACCTATTGAAAACTTTCAACAGATGTCCTACACGAAGTCAGGAGAAGCAGAAATAAAAAGGACATGTAGGTCATGTCAAAAAGGACATAGGCAAGTTATTGCTACGTTAAGAAAACAAAACGTGTATCCTGACAAGAATTATTGTTGTCCTATTTGTAAAAGAAGTATAGAAGAGGTTAATAAGTATAATCAAAAGTTGTTAGGCACATGGGTTCTTGACCATTGTCACGATACAAATACTTTTCGTGGTTACATATGTAAACATTGTAATGATGGATTGGGTGGATTTAGAGATGACTTGACAACAATAGAAAGAGCAGTTATATATCTAAAAGAACATAAGGAAAGATTAAATGAAGTTAACGATTGATATAGAAAATACAGTAACTAAAAGAGATGGCAAGATGTATCTTGACCCATATGAACCAACTAATAAATTAGTTATGGTGGGTTGTCGTGATGACAATGGAAATGAAACTATATATGATATGGATAGTGGGTTTGTTGATATACAAGACATGTTAGATAAAGCTACAGTTCTTATAGGACACAACATAACATATGATTTGATGTGGTTGTGGGAGTGTGGTTTCAAATATGATGGTGTTATATTTGATACTATGTTAGCAGAGTATGTTTTAAGTAGGGGTAATCCTGAGAAGTATTCTTTGTCATTAGAAGCCTGTGCAGAAAGACATGATTTGAATACAAAGAAGCAAGATACATTAAAAGAATATTTTGCTAAAGGCATGGGTGTGGATGAGATACCAAAGGATGAGTTAACAGAATATTTAAGAGCAGACTTGAGAGCAACGCAAGAGTTATGTGATAGCCAATACAAACAATTAATTAGCACATCCCTTATGGATACAGTAATACTTACAAACAAAGTTGCTATGACTCTAGCTAGAACACATAGGAATGGTTTTAAGGTAAACCAAGATGTCCTAGAATCTGTAAGAAAAGAGTTTGAGTCTGAAAAGATAGACATAGAAAAAAGATTGAAGAAACAAGTTCAAGACTTGATGGGTGACACACCTATAAATTTAAATAGTCCTGAACAAATGTCTTGGGTTATATATAGTAGAAAGCCTAAAGATAAAGCACTATGGGCAAACGAGTTTACACCTTACATGGATAAGGATAAGTATAGAGAGTGTGTATTAGAGCATTCCAATCTTGTTTACAAAACAAAAGCTATAAAATGTAAAGACTGTTTAGGTGCAGGATATGTTAGGAAGACAAAGAAATCAGGAGCACCTTACGCAAAGCCAAGCAGATGCCACACGTGTAATACACAAGGATATTTATTTGAACCAACTAATAAAGTTGCAGGTTTAAAGTTCTCTGCACCTACTGCTAAATGGGTTAGTGCAAATGGATTTACTATAAATAAACTTTATCTTGATACATTAAGAAATGTAGCTAAAAGAAATAATATGAAAGATGCAGAAAACTTTTTATCTGACTTACAGAGATTGTCTGCATTGGATACTTATCTCTCTTCTTTTGTTGATGGTATCAAATCACATATAAAGCAGGATGGCATGTTACATGTCAGATTGTTACAACACAGAACTGCAACAGGCAGATTTAGTGGAGCAGACCCTAACATGCAGAACATGCCTAGAGGTGGTACGTTCCCTGTAAAGAAGGTATTTGTTTCACGTTGGAAAGGTGGCAAGATTCTAGAAGCAGACTTTGCACAGTTAGAGTTTAGGACTGCAGCCTATTTATCACAAGACGAGGTGGCAATAGATGAAATTAAAACAGGCTTTGACGTTCATGCTTATACGGCTTCAGTTATTTCAGCTTCGGGTCAGAGTACAACTCGACAAGAAGCTAAAGCACATACCTTTGCTCCGTTATATGGTGCGACTGGGTTTGGAAGAACAGAAGCAGAAGCGAAATACTACCAAGACTTCACGAAAAAATACAAAGGCATCGCACTTTGGCATTCCAGATTGGCTAAAGAAGCTCTAGAGAAACGTAGTATTACAACACCATCAGGCAGACAGTTTAGTTTTCCTGATGTTGAAAGGAGAAGAAGTGGTTCTGTATCACATTTTACACAGATAAAAAATTATCCTGTACAAAGTTTTGCAACTGCAGATATAGTTCCCCTTATTCTTGTTCACATGGAACAGAGATTAAAATCACTAAACTCTTGTATTGTGAATACAGTACATGATTCTATCGTGATTGATGTTCATCCTGATGAAATAAATAAAGTTGTATTTATAATTAAAAGTATTAATCAGGATATTACTAATATTGTGAATACACAATTTGGTATTGATTTTAATGTGCCTCTTTTGTTAGAGTCAAAGATAGGAGACAACTGGCTTGACACAAAAGATATTGCATGATATAACTAAGATTCTTTTGAAAGGAGTATGTAAATATGAATGAAGTAGTAACGATAAATACAGAGAGTTATGCATCTATGGCAAAGGCAATGGGTTTGCCTGTCAATAGTGGTGAAAGAAAAGTTAATGTTCTAAATAGATTTAGAATATGGCATGAGCCTACAATGGGCATTGGCACTGTGGATGGTAAAGAAGTTAAGATGGAAGTAATAAAAGGTGGATGCTACAGACTTGAAAAAGTTGGAGATGTTCCTATATATTACTTTGCAGAGAAAGCTAAGTTTAGACCTTTTTTACAGAGATTCATGTATAAGAGATATTATCAAAATGATAAGAAGTATTGTAAGTCTATAATGGCAGACACTTTGAGTATAGATTTAAAAGATGACTATGGTACTTTTAACTGTGGAAAACCTACAGGTTATGTTAAAGATTATCAATCTTTACCTGAGTCAACTAAAAATATAATCAAAGCAGTTGATAGATATAGGGTTGTCTTTGGTATAGTTGAATTAGAAAAGCCTGTAAAGTTAGTTGATGGCAAAGAGGTACAAGAAGATTTACCACCTTTTCCTGCTATATGGGAAATGAAAGACAAGAATACTTTTAAGTCTATGGGTGAAATATTCTCTAAGTTTTCTAGGATGGAGAGACTACCACTTCAACATAATATTGAACTAGATGAATCTGAAGTGTTCTATACTAACAATGCAGGTACAGAGTTTTTTAAACCTACATTTAAAGTTGATTATACTACTAAGATGGATATATCTGAAGAAGACCATAAAACTTTTGGGGACTTTTTAGATTGGGTCAAAGCTCATAACGATAATATTCTTAAGAAGTGGGATGAGAGAGTTGCAGAGAAACAGGATGAAGTATCAGAAGAAGATGCAGAAACTGTTGAGCAGTTTATAGATGTTGAACTAGAATCTGATGAGAAGCAATAATCCCTTCAAAGCACATGGTATAAATTACCTTTCACCTAGCAGTATAAATACCTACATAAGTGATACACCTATGTGGGTGGCTAGGTATTTGTTTAAAGTTAAATCTCCTAGTGGTGCAGGTGCAGTACGTGGCATTGCATCAGAGTTTGTTTTAGCTAATAAATATAAAGAAGGTACATTTGATTATGACTTATTAAATATGAAGTTTATGACATTGTGTACTGAGTCTATGGTTGATTTAGGAGATAAAAAAACAGAGAAAGAAAGAGGTTTGCTAAAAGGTTTTGGAGAAGTTATTGATAAGAACTTTGATTATGATAATCTTGAGGACTATCAAGAAAAGGTTGAGGTACAGTTAGAAGATTTGCCTGTACCCATCATGGGTTACATAGACTTTAGATTTAAAGATAAAATAGTTGATTTAAAAACATCAACTAGAATGCCATCACAACCAACAGAAGCACAGAAAAGACAGATGGCACTTTATTCTATGGCATACCCTAATAATAGTGTAGATTTATTTTTTGCTACTCCAAAGGAGCATAAAAAGTTTACACTTAAAAACTTAACTTCGTATAAAAAACAACTTGAAAAAGTTGCCTATGGTATACAGAAGTTTTTGTCTATCAGTGATGATAAGCATGAGTTAGCTTCTTTTGTTTATCCTAACCTTGACTCTTGGATGTGGAATGGTAAGATGAAAGAAGAAGCAAAGAAAATATGGAGTGTAAAGTAATGTCAGAAAAAAAACTTGACGAACTGAAAGCTAACATTGAGAATATGGAAAAAGAGTTAGCCGAAGCTAAAACTGCCTATCGTGAAATGAGAACGAAAGGTTTAAAAGATGCTATGGAAGCTAAGAAATTAGCAGACGAAGCAGTAAAAGAAGAGCTAAAAGCATTGGGTTATACCTATAATACTAGCTCATCTTATAAAGAATGGAGTCCATTTACAGGTTGGAGAACCTTCCTGTAGTGACACCACATAAAGCATATCGTAATGCTTTGAAGCATGGGTATAGGAGTGGATTAGAACATAAGTTATCTGTCTATCTTAAAGAACGCAAGTTCAAATTCTCCTATGAAACTATAAAGATAGAATGGGAAGACTTATCTTATCGCACCTATACCCCTGACTTTATATTAGACAATGGTATAATAATAGAAACCAAAGGTAGATTTCTAGCCTCTGACAGACGTAAACATTTAGCAATACAAAAGCAACATCCTAAACTTGACATTAGATTTATTTTCACTAATAGTAAAGTTAAGTTATATAAAGGAGCAAAGTCAACGTATGCTCAATGGTGTTTAAAATATAATTTTAGATATTATGACAGAATAATACCTGAGTGTTGGCTAAAAGAAAAAGGAAAAAACAAACATCCTATATTCATAAAATTTATAGGCAAGAAAGTGAGGAGATAAGTATGGCAAAACAATTTAATAACAGAGGTAATCATTTTTTCATAGAGGTAATACCTAACATAGATGAAAAAGGAAAATGGGAAGGACAATATCAATTAGCTATTCAAGCTAGAAGATTAAATATAGATGATGATAGCTTTTTTGCATTAGAAAATGTTTGTCAGTTGGCATGTGCATCATTAGCACTCATGGAAGATGACCCTCACTATAGAACTAAAGTAGATGAATTTTTACATAAGCCTGATGATAGTAGTGCAGTTGATGATAAGAAAAAGAGAACTGTTGACAAAATAAAGGATAATGTTATAACTATAAACTTTACTAAAGGAGATACTTAGTGGGAGAATATAGAGAATCATTAAGAAAAAAATTTAAAGAGGTAGGAGATATGATAAGAAAACAAGCACAAGAACAGTCAGACCACAAACAAACTTTGGACATGGTTAATAGTCCACCACACTATAATAAAGCAGGTATAGAAACTATAGATGCTATAAAAGCTATGACAGATAAAGGCTACGAATATTATTTACAAGGAAACATCATGAAATATTTATGGAGATACAGATATAAGAATGGTGTAGAAGATTTAAAAAAAGCACAATGGTATCTCAACGAATTGATTGATGAGTTAGAAGATGACGATAAAACTTAAAATTATGATGACAATACATGTTGACGAAGAAGAATATCATGTTCCTTCAGATAACAGAGTAGATGAAGAATTTGAAGACCACATAAAAGATTTTATACATGAGATTGATGGTGTCATTATTAGACACATGAAAGTAATACAGGAGAACAAAGATGAAGAGTAACTATTTACCAACAGACTATCAAAATTTTATAGCTCTATCTAGATATGCTAGATGGAAAGACGATGAGCAAAGAAGAGAAACTTGGAGTGAAACTGCAGATAGATATATTGATTACATGAGTAATCATTTAAAAACTAAACATGGTTATACATTAACTAAAGCATTAAAAGAAAAAATAACTGATGGTATAATATCATTAGGAGTTATGCCAAGCATGAGAGCATTGATGACTGCAGGTATAGCTTTAGACAGATGCCATGTAGCAGGATATAATTGTAGTTACATACCTGTAGATAGTCCACGTTCATTTGATGAATGTATGTATATACTTATGTGTGGCACAGGTGTAGGCTTCTCTGTTGAAAGAGAAAATGTAGATAAGTTACCCATAGTTAATGAGCACTTTGAAAAAAGCACTACAGTAATTACTGTTGCAGATAGCAGACCCGGATGGGCAAGAGCATTACGTGAATTGATTGCTATGTTATATGTAGGACAAATACCATCTCTTGATGTATCACAGGTTAGACCTGCAGGTGCAAGATTAAAAACATTTGGTGGTAGAGCATCAGGTCCTCAACCTTTAATTGACCTATATAATTTTTGCATAACTATATTTAAAAAAGCATCAGGCAGAAGATTATATCCTATTGAATGTCACGACATTATGTGTAAGATAGGAGAAGTTGTAGTTGTAGGTGGTGTTAGACGTTCTGCACTAATTAGTTTATCTAATCTTAATGATGACCAAATGAGACATGCAAAGTCAGGTTCATGGTGGGAAAATGAAGGACACAGAGCATTAGCTAATAACTCTGTAGCTTACAAAGGTAAGCCTGATATGGGTACA
>TARA_R100000353_G_scaffold66869_1_pt1 | contig 9777 bp, 8 predicted proteins | sample TARA_R100000353 | Tara Oceans TARA_R100000353 (sample SAMEA2620663) | marine metagenome | biome: marine biome (ENVO:00000447); feature: surface water layer (ENVO:00002042); material: "saline water (ENVO:00002010), including plankton (ENVO:xxxxxxxx)" | depth 5 m | reverse complement strand
TTGTTATTATAGATTCTGTGCTTCCTGATATTTTAAAATATTCAGTAGTACCTCCTGAACCATCGTCTGACCTTAATATAATATCTCCATCATCTACTTGTTGCTCAATGGTTAAATTACCTGTACCATTTTTAATATGCGAGTTCGTTCCATCGTGAAGCATATAAAGGTCAGTAGAATTACCAACACCTAAAAATTTACCATCTATTGCTCTAGTATGTTGACTAAATTCATTTAAAACTAAACTACCACTGAGTTTAAAATATTCAGTCGTGCCTCCAGCACCATCATCAGTTTGAAACGAAACATTTCCATCAGTTGCATTGTTATAAATAAACATATTGCCACTGTCTGTGAATATATTAAAATCGCCTGTTTGATTTTGAATATTTGAGTTTGTACCATCGTGAAATATGCCTAAATCTCCACTAGCACCTGCTTTAAAAGCGACACCATCAATAGTTCTGATTTCTCTACTTGCAACAGTTCTAACATCTCCACCATCAAATCTTAAAAATTCTGTCGTTCCACCTGCACCATTATCTGTAAAGAATGCAATATCTTTATCATCTGAGAAATTTGTAATATAAAAATGTCCATTATTGATTTCTATATAATTATTTGTTCCATTATGGAAAATTTGTAAATCCTCGCCAGTACCCAGTTTTATTCTAGAACTATCAGGAAACAATAAATTTGATGTAAATGTACTTTCTCCTGTTGCTCTTAAAGTACCTGATATGTCAATTTTATATGCAGGACTTTGGGTGCCTATGCCTAGACCTGTGTTTGTAAGTCGCATTCTTTCAGCACCATTAGTTCCAAAATTTATTGCATTTGATGCAGTCCTATATATACCTGTATCCGTGTCGCCACTAAAAGTAATACTAGGACTACTTTCACTACCATCGCCAACTGCTACATTGCCTGTAACCGTTACTCCTGTGCTAGTTGTTTCAAACTTTTTAGAACCATCATAATATAAACTTACCTCTGCATCAGATATACCTTGCATTATAAATTCTCCACCATCTCCTTTTAATAATTGAAAATTAGTAGATTGTATTATTAAATTACCAGTTCCTGTTTCGTTTATTCTTGAATTTGAACCATCGTGAAAAATTTGTAAATCGTTACCTGCACCAAATCTAGCTTTAGCATTATCTGCAAAATCTACATCACTACTAAATGTAGCACCTGTAAATACTGAGCCACCAGTTGCAGTAATTCCACCTGTAACAGTTACACCACCACTTGTTGTTTCAAACTTCTTACTATCATTAAAGTATAACTCTACCTTATCTCCACCATAAAAAGCAGCCATAGTTCTATCAGATGTATCTTTTATAACTATATTATTATTACCTTTTAAAAGTCCATTAACTTGTAAATTGCCACTTATTGTAACATTATTAGGAAGGCCTATTTGTAATTGCTGACTACCTGCTGAGGTTTCTATTTCGTTAGCAGTACCTACTACTGCAAATACTTGGCTATCTAAATCTACTGATCCTGTACCACTATCTCCACTAAAATCTAAATCTTCTAAAGTAATTTGTGCTGCTACATAAGTTGCAACTGCTGCTGAAGTAGGTATAGTTGTATCATTATTGTTTGATCCTATACCATCTGCTGCATCCACAAATTTAGATATAGTAATGTTTTCCCCTGTATCTTTTAAGCTACCAAACTCTAATATGTTAGTTACTTTTAGATCTCCTGCATTGTTTATATGAATACCTGTAGCATTACCTGATCCATCAGATAACTCTTTAAGAGAAGAGCTGATTACTGCATTATCAAGAGTTTTGATAAGGCCTACATAAGTATTACTGATTTTAGTGTTTAATAAACTTGCCATTTGTATTTTTTATATTTTTATTCTTTTTTTCATTCAAAAAAGTTTTTAACTTCTCTATATTGTTTTTTTTTGGTTTATATTTCATAATACCCATCCATTAAAAGTTTCTTCATTTGAGGGAGAAATCTGATCATTGCTATTGTTTGTAAATTCAGGAAAGTTACTTTGATTAAAATCCATATAACTTTGAAACCTTCTTTTATACCACTCTGCATTTGTTCTAGCTTTCTCTACTAAATAATCTACCTCTGTTTTTGAAACTGTTTCAGCAGTTTCTGATGAGTGCTTGAAAATACCTCCATTCCTTATCTGATATGCAATAAATGGAATTATATTTACTTGCGAATACCAAATTAACATAGGAGCTATATAGTCATTTAATAATGTTTTATACTTAGCATTATCACTTAGATTTATATCTCCTGAAGTAATCAATGTACTTATCTTATCATATAACGAAGTACCTGTAATGTTTTGTATGTCTATCTGCTGAGATAGCTTTATGAATTGGATATATTTATCCAAATCAATATTGCCATCCATTATTGAATTTCTTAATACATCTTCAGGTTTTATAAATAATGCTACTGCCATAATCTTACTTAGGATATGCTCCTTTATCTTTCATATTAAAAGGTGCTTTTTCACTTTCTTTTGTACCTCTAGGATTTTTTATATAACTCTTAGGGATAGTTCTTGTTTTCTTATATTCTGCTAAATTTTCTGATTCTTCAGATCCTTGCTTTAATCTATACAAAACTCTTACCCATTTATGCCTACAATATATCCCACCTTTAAACTTAAATATATCATAAGGCTTACCTTTATGCCTAAACTCTACATTTACTCTTTCTCTAAAACTAGCTTTATCTATATCTTCTATTCTCCATACTATACCTTCTCTTGATAGATTCATCATCTCTTCACAGAAAGGCCTAGATTTATTTCCCTTCTTCATTGCAGCTCTAGATCCTATAGCATATTTATAACGAATTTTATATAAGCCATTTTTAGAATCTAAGTAACTAAATGCACTTCCATTTCTTAAACTTCCTACATTTTTATTACTTGAGCTTTCTAATCCTACATACTCTCTTATCTTAGATAGTGTACTCTTTTTTTCTTTGATAAGATAATTAGCCCAATCTTCATTGCTTATATCACTTTCCTCATCTAGTTCATCTACAAACTCATACTCTTCATCCATTACTGTACCACTCTCTCTAAGTGATCCTAGTATATCTTCTGCCTGTTCATCTGAGAGATCAGGCTGCTTACTTAGATCTTCTTGTTTGATACCAGTTTCTTCTTCTATTGTTTCATCATCTTGTACATCTGTATCTATTTCTGTAAACTCTAGAGGTTGTAATGTAATGAAATAAAGATTTAAGGTTATGTTATTAAATGCAAGTAACTTATCAAAGTGTTCTATAAGTAACTCTTGGAAAGGCCTTATGATAGTATTGTCAAAAAGCAAACTAGCAGTTTTAATCTCATCTGCATTGTTACCTAAACCTGTACTATCTTTGATACCTAAAAGCATTGGAGAAACCACTCTATGAGCTAACATAATCTTCTTTGTACTCTCTTCACTAAGGAATTGATACTGTTGATGAGCATCTGATAATTGTACTGGAGTTATCTCTGCTTGAGCATCTCTGTTATCATTGAAGGCTAATATAAATTTACCTGCATTACTAGATCCACTAAATTTTTGTGCAATCTTATGTTCAAGTAATCTTCTCTCTTCTTCATTTGGAATACCATTATTAAAATTAATTAACATTGAAGGGCTGAGGCCTTGTTGTATATTATTGATGTGATAGTTAGATATTTCTTCTTCTAGTAAACAGTATTGAATACCACCTTGATAATCTACAGGAGAATAATAATAAAATCCTGCTGAATATGGTTGAATGTACATTATTTCTATTGCCTCATTGCTTTTACCAAATGCAGGTATTCTTCTAGGCTCATCTGACTGTTTTATGTTTTCCCAGTCTTTAAAATAGTAATAAGCATCTACTTCTCCTTCTTTGTTTGCTTTTTCAGCTCTTAGTGTTTCTATAGGTAAGTGTTCTAATTGTGCTATACTTTTTCTATCTTTTGAGTATATTACTTGTACTGCACATTGCCCCATTAATTTTAGATCATAACATAATTTTCTAACAGTATTTGGTTTTAAAAGAGTAATCATCTTTGCATACTCTTCAGGTTTTTTGTTAGCATCTGTAGCATCTAAACCTTTACCATATATTTGTTGAGATATGCCATTGATAGCAGCAGAGTTTGTTGGAGATCCATTATATCTATCTATGAGATATTGAAAATAATTATTATCCTCTCCATACTCTACAAAATCTTTATTTACTACTTCCTTAATCTCAGGAGCAGTATAACTATTTAAGTTTACAAAACTTACCTCTGATTTAGAGTGTTTTGTAAATTGCCCTAATTTATTTCTTAATCTTTTTTTCATATTACAATATACTCATTATTGTAAGAATCATTTGTGATATATACATCCTTATTAATATTATAATGGTCATTGTCATTTAATTGGTCAATATCTTGATCTGTTACAAATAATCTATCTTTATAAATTCTTTCTTTTTGGTTGCTATCTGTTTGCCAAATCTCATCATACATCTGCCACAAACTTAAGTTCATATTCCAAAAATTAAAATCTGCAAATAGATCAAAATCATAATATCTTGCTTCTTTAAATATACTTGCAAGTTCACTTGCATTATTAACAAAAGTTCCATCAAAAGTTAGAAAATCTCCTACTCTAGTTGGATCACTAATAAAGTAAGTGAATTTTTTATTAAGTAGGTTATCTCTAATTTCTGTTTGAAATGCAGTTAAATATTCTCTAGGAATAACTTTAAATGATTGACCTGCTCCTGTGTTTATTACTATCATTGCTTATATAACGAATTAATTAATTTAATTTGTAAAATAAAAAAGCACCCTGATAAGAGTGCTTTCTTAAATTAAACTAAAATTAGATATATTATTAGTTAGGAGTAATCTGAGTTGCATTAGCAGTTATAACTCCTGCATCTACAAAAGCAGGTGCTTTTTCCTCTTGACCTTCAAGAGTTAGTGTAAATCCATATAGATCTCCTGCTGCTGCTCCAGTTACTACTGTACCTCCTGTTACTTCACATCCATTCTCTATACCACAAAGGAATTGATTTCCTAAGTAATCTTCTACTACCACGTGAGGCCTAGAAACTATAATTAGTTGTAGCTCTTGCTGAGTAGCATTATCTAAGAATGGCAATGTAAGATTAATGGTTTGTGCAAAGAATGTAGTACCATTTTCTCTAGAACTATTTACTGTAGATTCTAAAGAAGAGTTACCTTTTACATCAAACTCAAAAAAAGCAGGGCTTCCTGAAAAAGCAGATATAGTACCATCTGCATCTACAGTTACAGTACCTAGTGTACCAAAGTCAGCAAAGTAAACTTTTTTTACTCCACCAAATCCTGTTTTACAAGGTAATTTTCTTCCTGTTGTTAATGTACAAGCCATATTATTATTTTTTTAAAAATGTTAAACAAAAAGGATAGGCAGGTTAATACCTACCCTTTGTTAAAATTTATTATACTGTAGGATCGTATAAAACTACTTCACTACCAAATCCATACTGGATTCCTGAAGTAAATCTCATAATTACTCTTACATTTTGTGATCCATCTAAATCAGCCATATCTAGAGTTTTTACTAAGTTATGATCTGATAATAGTCCTGTACCAAAGTATAGGTTAGATTTTTGAGCTAGTACCATTTGATTATCATTTAATCCCTGTGCTAGGAAAATACTGATACCATCAAAAGTTAGTGGCTGATCCATTGAATACCACATATTAACTCTATTCTCATATCCACCACCTTGAGCAGCTAAAGCTCTGATATATGCCTTTGCTACATTTTTAGATACATACAAGTATAAATCTTCTTTACCATATAAAGCAGAAGGACAAGCATCTACTACTTTACCAATTTCTGCAATTACATTAGCAGAAGTTACAGTAGTACCTGAAATATCATTTACATCTGAATCTGCTTTGAATAATGTTACAAAACCATCAAACTCTCCTACATTACCATTAGCACCATTCCAAATAGATTGCTCAGTTTTTTGTGCTACTTGAGCAGCTACTTCTGCAATTAGAAAATCACTAAATTTCTTAGGCATTTTTTCGTAAGATGAGAACCCAAGCTCTGCGGCTTCCCACGAACTTACGAATGGAGTTAAACAAAACTCATTGTTTACTTGGAACTCTTCAGGTTGTAAAACTCTTTCAGTAAGAGCTATATTACCTGCTGATGTGAAATCACAACTAGCATTAGCAATAATACCTGATACTGCCATCTTGCTGATGTTCTCTTTATATTTAATATTAGGCAATACTTCTATACCACCTTTTGCGATTGTATCGCCTGATAACAATGCAGCAGCTATATATTTACCTGCCCATTGACCTGCATAATTACTTGTTATACTTAAAGCCATTTTTATTTATATTTATAGGTTATTTAATTTTTCTAAAATTCTATCTTTTACAGTTTTTGCTCTGCTTTCTGAGAATTGGAAACCACTTGCTCTTTTAGCACTTCCTGTTTCAGGGCTATGCTTGATTGGCTCAGTAGCAGGTTTTGATAACTCTTCATTGATTATCTCTTCTGCTTTGACTTCCTCATCCTTAGATAGTTTTTCTTCTGCATCAACTTTTTCCTCTTCTTCTTTCTTCTCTTCTTCTTTGTGATCCATCATATCTTCAATATGTTTTTTAAGTTCATCCATTTCTTTTCTGAACTCTTCTCTTGTAACATATTTCATTTCTTCCTTATCTTCTTTTTCTTCGTGTTCTTCAAGCCCTTCTTCTTTGGCTTCTTTTAACTCTTCAATAAGGCCTTCTTCTTTTACAACTAGAACCTCTCCTGATTCTAATTCATATTCTCCAATAGGCATTTTTACTTTTTCATCATCTGTTTTGATGAATACTTCTTTTCCATTAGAAAATGTTTCAGCAGTTATTACTGTACCATTCTCTAGTTTCCTATCTTCAAGATCTACTTGAATGTCTAGGATAGTTTTAATTTTATTAAGCATATCACTACTTTTCATAATTACTATATTAACGATTATTAAATTTAATTTTGCATTTTCAGGATGCTACCCTATTAATTACACCTATACCTTGAGCAAATAGTGATCCATCACAACACTCAATAGAATAGGTATTTCTATCCTTACAATAACAAGCTCTTCTGCTTCCAAGAGGGCTTGTTCTACTTGGAAAATAATTTTTTTTATTTACCACTTTTAGGATGTTTTTTAGGTAGTAAGTCATTATCCGATTTATATTTGGGATTCTGAGGCCTACCATTTTTTACTAAATACATATAAGCATTAACTCTTGCAAATGCCCAAGCTGATGCTGATTTAATTTTAGGAGAATGTGAAACATTAAAAGCACCTAAACCTCTTTGAAATACTGATTTAAGTTGGCCTACTGTAACACCATATCCTAATTTATCTTTATATCTTTTATTAAAGTCATCTGCCTTTTTTTGTAAAGTAGCTTCATCAGCTTTTGATACTTTTGCTCCTCTACTTGTTGAGGCATCTCCTTTTGCAGTTCCTTTGCCTTTTGGATTTGGATTAGGAGTATCTGATTTAGGAGCTTTAGGACTTTTTCTAATACCTCCTCTTTCTCCTACTTCTGCATAATTGTCTCTTTCTTTAACACACTTACCATCCTTTTTTTTATATCCCATAGGACATTTTTTATGTTTACTCATATCATCCTTAATATGAAACTCGCAAGGCATATACCAAGTCTTACCTTCAAACTCGTGTTCGTGTATTCCTTCACATCCAATATTTCTAGCCATCTCTTTGGCTTTCTCTTCTGTAGAATAAGCTAGTCTATCATCAATAATAGCAAACTCATCATTTACCACTTGGCTATATAATTCTAGTTTACCTAGTTTTTTAAGTTTAGCCTCACTCCATCTCTTAGCAGCTAGGCCTCCCCATAGTAAGTAAGATATAGTGCCACAGGCCTCCTTATCATCTGCATTATAGTATTCTTCTGCTCTTGACAAAAATGAATACATCCTCTTTATTGTTTGTTCACTTATAGGCTTACCTTGAGCTAATTGAGATGCTCTTATTTTACCGACATCTGTAGCACATTTATTATTTACTTTTTTATTAAGATCTATACCTCTCTTTGCATTATTCTTTACTGCATCAGGATAATCTGAAAAACTTTCTAAAACTAAGTTCTTACCATCTTTAAATCTTGCATCATCTTTAATAATGCCTTTTATAATATTAAGCATATACTCTGCTTCTTCTTCTTCTATTTTTGCAAGTTCATCTTTATTGCTTTTTGGTACATCCATTTTATCTGCAAAATATCCTTCAATACTGAAACCTTTTACTTTACCAGTTTTTACATATTCATTCCATACATCATCATTATCTACTTTTACAGATCCCATCCAAGTACCTACAGGTACATCAAATCCATACTTTCTTGATTTGTCTAGTTTCTCATCTTCTACTATCCAACTTTCTACTAAAGTAAGGCCATTGATTTCGTGATTATGTTCTAAGGTAGAATTACTTTGATGTCCTTTTTTTAAATATAGCTGAGAGGCTTTTTCTATTGTTTCTTTTGAAAAATATATATAATATTCTCCATCTTTATTTTTTCTGTATATAGGTTTGTTAGGTACTAATAAAGCACCCATCAATATTTTTTTCTCTTTGTCTATTTCAGCTAATCTAATCTCTTGATCTTTAAGAGCTATAAAATCTTCTTCTATTGCAGGATTTTCTACTATTGAGATTGCCTCAACTCCTGTTACTTCTTGATCTTCATCTAAAACTAATTCTACTATCTTCATAATTAAATAACGAGTTTAAAATTATATTTTGTATTATAATGATGCACCATCTATTATATTCCTATCTAAGCCCTGAGCAGTAGTTACATCATTACTTACTACAAAGGCCTGTACTGGTTGCTGATTGCCTAAAGCCTCAGCTATTTGACTAACACCTGATCCTCCAACTCCTGTAACATCAGGAGGAGTAGATTCTATTGTTGGTGCTGCTGCTGCTACACTAGGAGCTTCTATATTTATAGCTCCACCTGCACTTGCACCTGCTGCTGCTGCTGCACTCTTGGTAGCACCTACTGCTGATTTTATTGCACTTACAATACCAAAAGCAGTTGCAGCAAAACTTAAAATAAAAGGAATGTTAAAAGGAGGAGGAGCTGCACTTGCTGCTTTAGCAGCACCTTTACCTAAAGTTACACTTGCACCTGCAGTATCTGTTTGAGCAGTAGTCAGGTTTTTTTTAGCATTAGATATTTGCTCTTTAGCATCTAAGATTAATTGCCTTGCTAATAATATTTGTTTTGCTACTAATAATGCTTTACCTACTTTACTTTCAGCACCTGCTAATAAGACTGCATTGTCAAATGTTTTTTCTCTAGTAGCTCTTTTTTGTGCTTCTATTTTTTCTTCTTCTGCAAGTTCTTTTTCTTTTTCTGCTTTTATCTTATCTGCATTGGCCTTTCTTCTTGCTTCATCCTCAGCATCAAACTCATCTTGTTTTGCTTTGACTGCTTCTCTTCTAGCTGCCTCTAATTCATCAGTTACTAAGTTTTGTTCTTCAGCTTGAGTAATAAGTTTTTGAAACTGCTCATCTATTTTGACTAATTCTAGATCTCTTCTTTCTTGTTCAGAAATTGCAGTAGCATCTCTTATTTGTTTTTTTAATTCTGCTAAGGCCTTTGCTGCTGCTAATTCCTCTGCATCTTTTTGTTTTTGTTCTGCTTTCTCAGCAGCCTCTTCTGCTTTCCTTTCTGCTTTTGCCTCT
>TARA_R100000353_G_scaffold43355_2_pt1 | contig 9790 bp, 15 predicted proteins | sample TARA_R100000353 | Tara Oceans TARA_R100000353 (sample SAMEA2620663) | marine metagenome | biome: marine biome (ENVO:00000447); feature: surface water layer (ENVO:00002042); material: "saline water (ENVO:00002010), including plankton (ENVO:xxxxxxxx)" | depth 5 m | reverse complement strand
AGAATCTGACTATAGATTGTTTATGCAGTTTGAAAGAAACTTTGAGAACTTGTCCGACAAAAGAAGTTTAGCAGACCAAATGGGCTTAGATGAACTTGTTGCAGGTATGGATAACAAGTATGACTTTGGCACTATACAATCTGAAGAACAGTTATTACAAGATATGACCAAAGCAGCAGATGCAAAAGAGTTAGTACAAATCTATAGCAACATTAGAGATGACAGTTATTATTCTGATAAAGCACTTACAGTTGCAGAAAGTAGAATGAAAGATTTTGGAAACATTATACCTGCTGAACAAAGAGCTGAATATGATTTGAATAAAGCAGATTACTACGATGGAGTACAAGCTATACAGAGATATGAGCAAGAAATAGCTAATACAAAAGAACCGTTTGCAAACCCTCAAATAAATATCGGTACTAAAACCAATGCAATACCTATTTCCTACAATGACCTTGTAAAATTAAATAACGATGAAAAAGCAAAACAAGTATTAAGACTTAAAGCCATAGAAGCTTATGAAAATAATTTTAACAATCAGTTTCAATATGCACTATCACAGTTTGGTCCACAACCAGAGGCAGGTCAGGGAGAAGGAGTTGAAGCTGTAGATAATGTAGTAGATGTAAACACAGTAAATAATATGGAAGAAATAAATGACGTTATAACTGAAACAAACTTAACAGATATAGATGATTTAGGTTTAGATGAACAGTATGTAAAAACTTTGGAAAATTTAGATATATCTGCAATAGATGCAGATGTATTAGGAGATGACCCATCACAGATAATGGAACCTATTGTTTCTTCACTAGAAAACATACAGTCTTTTTTAACTGCAGATGTTGAATCAGGAGCTTACTTTGGTGATGAAAGTAAAGCTGAATTTCAAGATGAAGTTAAAAATTTATCAAAAGAATTATTTGAACTTGGAATAAACGTTAGCGATAATGAGGTTGTAAGGCTATTAAATACTGCAGACTTTGGAGGTACACCATCATATGATATTATCTTTGGTGGACCTGATGCAATAGGTGATGTTGAAAGACGCAAGATAGAAAAAAAGGTTGAAAGAACCAGAAAGAGAATTGAAAAATCACAAAGAGGAGAAGGTCTAAATCCTAAAGTTTTAGATATGTTTGGCACAGAAGACAAGCTTAAAAGATTAATAAATGAGTTAGATTCTCCGCAACAATTTACTTCAGAAGATTTACTTCGTATGTTATCGGAGGGCTAATGCCACATCAACCAGGACATAATCAAAATCCACAAAGAGTGCTACCTGCACCATCTGCAGAAACCTACGTGCAGATGCCAATCCGATTAGAAACACCTTCTTATACAAGTGCTTTATTTCAAGAGGGATATAATAGAAGCATCTTCGGTCTTATGAATCAACTAAACGGTGGAGAAAAGTATGACCTATCTGGTTTTGAAAGCGGTACATTATTTGATGTATTAGCATCTGTTGCATCTTTTGGTTTTGATATACCATTTTATCTTGGAGGTGGAGGTCTAGGTGGTGTTGCATTTAAACAAGTAGCCAAGACTGGTGCCAAAGAAACAATCAAAAGACAAGCTCTAAGAAAACAAATGCAAAACAATATCAATAATGCTACCAAAACATTAGCAGATAATGGTGCAAATCCTACCTACTTAGCAAGAGCTAACAAAAAATTAAAGAAAGCGTTTTTAGAAGATGGAGAGTTTATTGTAAAAGACTCTTCTGGTTTTGCTTTGATTAGTGGTATGCACGAATACTATAATCAAAAATTAACAGGAGACGATGTAGAGTTTACCAAAGTATTTAATAAGGCGTTGGTAGGAGCAGCTGCTTTTCCTGTTGGTAGAGCTACTGGTGTAGCAGCAGCAAGTGTGTTTAGAGGTAAGGTACCATCAGCAGGAGCAAGAGGACTTGGTGAAGGCTTTGGATTTACTTTACCATATGCTTGGGAAAATGGAGAAGTCTTGCCTAGCCCTGAAGATTTTGCGGTGGTTGGTGGTATATTAGGTGCTGCAAGATTAACAGGTGCAGGTATGAGAAAGTACAGTAAAAACCAACAAGCACTTATTGATGACACGAACAAAGCTTTTGGTAATAAAAATTCTATAAAGTTTGAAGACAGACCTGATGAAATAAAAAAAGTAGCAGTCAATATTTTTAACTCAAGAAATAAGGATGACTTTTTCAAAAGAGAATTTTATGATACAGATGGTTCCAGAATATTTATACAAAAAGTAGATGACTTTGGAGACATTGTATATAGAAGAGAACAAGGTAACGTCACAGAAAAACTATCTGAAATAAAATTCTATGAAAAATTTAATATTAAAAATAGCAACAAGACACCAAGATTTAATCTTGTAAAATCAATAGGAGATAAGTTAGACCATCTTAATATTGTAGATGATGATGAAATAAGAAAGCTATTGTTTTCACTGAGAGGTGGCAATGTCCCTAAAAATTTAGGTCCAAGAGACAGAGGGTTTGGTGCATTAACAAACAAAGAGTTATTTCATATTAATAAAAAATTAGATACACGTATGAACTTACAAGATATAAGTCAAAGATATGCTGCTATTGACCAGGCAACAAAGAGAAATTATATGGGTGGTCCTTTTGGTGGGTTGCAAAAAATATTTGATAAGCTAACTATAGATGGCTTTACATTTGCTGGTAAAAAAAGAACAATACCATTATTAAGTTCATTAAGAAGTGTAGAAGCAAAGCTAAGTAAACCTGGTATATCGCCTGAAGCTAAGTATATGTTGTATGATATAAACAACTTTACAAATTTGAAATCAGATATTCTAAGCAGGATTCACGACAGATTAAGAAGCAAAGGTTTAATACAAAAAATAGAAGACGAAGATTTAATGACAAAACTTACTGGTGAGTTAGAACTTAATAAAGGTTTGACAAACACTATGAGTGAGGGTGCTACTGAAATTCGTATGATATACAATGAGCTATATCAGATGATGAAAGAAGAAGGAATAGATATACTAGGCTTTGAACAGGCATATGCTGCTAGATTTTTACGTTCAGATATAATAGATACTATCAAAGATGTACGTGCTGGTATAAATAAAGAAAGACCAGAACTAATGAGATATGATACAGGTATAGTTGGTATATCTAAAATGAGTAAAGAAGATGCTCAATGGTTATCTAATCATTTAGACAAAGTTGTAGCACAAAACAAAGACAATCCTGGATTGGTTGAGTATTTGCAAACTATGAGAAAAGCATACAAAGATGATGCTCTCGTGTTAGATGATATGAATAGACATATTGTGCAAGTAGCAAGTCCACAATTTAACAACATATCAAGAAGCAGAGGTGCTAATATTACTTGGGTTGGAGACAGATATAGTATGGATATATTTGATACTAATGCTGTATCAAATCTTATTTCATATACAGAACACGCAGCACAGCAAATAGCAACTACAAGATTTTTTGGTAGAAACTTTGATGATGCTTTAGCTAAGATTGACGATTTAAGAATTAATAAGGGCGATGATTACTCTGCAAATATTTTAAGAGATGTATTGGCAAGAGTTAGTGGAGCCATAGAAATTGACCCTTTAAGTAATTATAAACACAAAGATTTCTTTCAAGCTGCAGTAAATTTTCAGGTGGCTACAAAGATTGGTGGTGGTTTGGCTACACTTGTAAATGTTACACAGCCTTTAATATCATCACTGTTATTATCTAATTACAGGATTGGTATTCCTGCCTATATGAAATACTTTGTTTCTAAAGATAGAAAAGAAATGATAAGAGAATTTGGTATACATAAAGATACAAAATTTTTAAATGTGATGGATGTATTAGCTGGTCGCACAAGATTTACAAAGGGACCAGGAGATAAAGCAGTAGAGTTTATATTGAAAGCTAGTGGATTTGAGGGAATCAATAGAGTGAATCTTGGTACATCTGCATCTGTTGGTATCGATATGATGAGATATTTAAATAAAGTTGCTAACGGTGAATCAGTAATGTTAAAAGCTGTCCCGCTGCCAAAGGGTGTAAAAGAAAAAATTATTAACGATACATTAGCAGGACAATCAAGAACTGCTTGGGCTAAAAGAAAACTGTTTAGAGATTTTGGTGTTACCTGGAGAGGTAGAAAAGATTTGACAGCACAGGAGCTACGTTCTGGTGCATTACAGTTTGCAAAAGATTCGCAGCTACAAAGAAATTATTTAAAAGAACCATTGTTTATGACAGAGCCTATGGTTAGACCGTTTATAGTTTTAAAAACATTTGGATTCAAACAAGCTAAGTTAATTAAAGATGTGTTAGTGAAAGATGTAGAAGAGGGTAATGTTATGCCAGTAATACGACTAGCTATTGGTGCAGGTATTGGTGGTAAAGCTATGATTCAATCCAGAGAGTTAATAGAAAACTTATTGACAGGTAAAGATAATTATGATTGGAACAAATCTAAACTAGCACCAACAGGACAGTATGATAAAGATGCTCCAATCTTAGAAAGAGTTGGAACTCAGTTTGAAGAGTTACGACCTGGATTTTTTGGTGGTAAAGAGAACTACAAAAGAACTGACTATTGGAAAGAGCTATTAATGCCTACTATTGAAGAGCTTGGAGCAGTAGGTGCTATGGGTGTGGTCACAGATTTTATGGCAGCAGAAAATGCAAGAAGTAATTTAGAGTTTGTAATGACACCTGCTATACTAGATGATGTGTCTTCTGTTTGGAATGGTTTTTGGGATGTGATAGATGAACAAGGAGATTATGGTGTTGGTGGTGCATTAAGAAGAAATCAACCTAGATTTACAAAACTCTTAGGTTCTAATCTAAACAGATTAATTACAAGAGGTGTGCAATCACAGAAACAATATGAAGATAAGATTACTTATCAAAGAAACAGAGTAGCAAGAGAAATTATTGAAGATATTATTAACAAAGATAAGTTAGCAGCCAAACAAAAACTAGCCTCTTGGAACAGGGCACACCCTGACCAACCTATCCTTGAACCTGATGCACTAACGATTGTTAGTTATTTATACAGACAACAGCAGAAAAAAGAGAATCAGTAATTTTTTCGACACTTCTTGGAAATTTTCTTTACGAGAATAGCCCTAGAATCCATTATCTTTTTCTTTTGGATATAACTATCGACTAATTACACTGATTGCCCTGAAGGCACAACCTCGTGCGTTATTCTGCATTTCGGTATTTTTCGTGCAATTCCAGGGCAACAGCGGACAAATATATACATAAATCCAACAATTCATCTATTGCTTCTTTTAAATTGTCCCTACTTCCATCAATAGGAACTTGTTCCCCATACTTTATAGCACCTTCATTTATCTTTTCTTTTAACAATGAAAGTATTTTATCGTTGTTTGTTTTCTTTGGACCATCTTCTAGCCCACGTAATACTTTTCTATCTTTCATTTTGTTTGGTGCCAGGTTCTACCATACTTAGCATAGAACTCTTCTTCAAGTTTATATCTTCTCTTTGAGAATGCAGGATAAGACGTGACTTTCTTTTGTCTTTCCTCTGGTGTTAATTCAGGTTTCTTACCCCATTCGGTTTTTGTTTCTTTCATTATGCCTCCTTAGTTGTTGTTGGGCTAACGAGCAGCCAACCCTTTTTGCAAACAATAATCTTTTATTTAGAGCATATATAAAGGTAAGACAGGGTTGGATACCTGCGACACTCCTTACAATGCCATTAAATTTTATTGTTATTAAATGTTAGCCCAAGAATTAAGTGTCAAGCAGGAAAGGAAAACAGAGGTGAAAAATGAAAAAACCCAAAACTGCCTGACACCTACTGTTAAAACGGTAAGTCATCTTCTTTACTTGAAGATGTGCTTGTCTTACCTCTTTTTGATTCGTATTCGTCATTGCTTTCAAACTTAATTGAAATATACTCATTGCCATTACTTGCTTTCTTAGTCCAACCTGATATTTTACCTTCAACCCCATTGAAAGTAACAGTGCCTATTGTTTTCCAATTAGGTCTAAGTGGATTTTCACCTGGGTCATTGTAAAATAAGTTTGCAGTGTTTGGTTTTGGTACGAACTTACTCATTTGATGTCTCCTTTATATGTTCAACAGATACAGGATTAGCTGAAGCTTCTCTCATTTCTTCAGGCGGTCTGTTTTCTGCTATTATTTTTTCATTATTAATTTTTTCTTCAACCTTCATTCTTATATTTCTAAGGTCTTTTCTTATACCATCTTCCAATTTACTTTTTTTTGGTTGTCTGGTATATACTTCTATAATATTTTCTAGCTCCTCTAATCTAAACTTAAATGTTATTGTGATGTCTTTAAAATTCATTTTCATTTTTTTACCTTTTCATATTTATATTTTCTTGCTCTGTTTACTCTACGAGAGTCACTAGAACTTAATAATTTTTTTCTGTACTTACCAACCAATTCATTGTATCTCTCTACACCCTTAGTTGTGATAGCACCTTTATCAATCAGGTTTCTGTATACTTTTATCAAGCCACTAAGCTTCATCTATTTTGTAAAACAATTTAAGCATTAGTAAATAGCTTTCTAAATCTACAACTATCATAGGCTTCAATCTATCAGCTCTTATTACAACTCCTACCTCTTGTTTTTCAGGAAGTAAATAAGATGGTAAAGTTTTACGCATCTTACATCCATAGTATTTATCTTCTATTAAGATGTCCCCCATAGGATGATTAGCACCACCCCTATCTCTGTTGTGAGCATCTAGCCCATATTCTTTAGCTAGGTTCACTGCTTGTCTCTGCAGCTCTGCTCCCCTCTGTCTGTTTCTTCTTCCTCTTTGTTGATTTGTCTTCTTCTTTGCCAATCTTATCCTCCACAAACTTTGTAAGTTTATCTACATCTTTATTCATATCAAGATAAGAGTTTAACAAAAACTTAACTCCGTGTAATTCTGTATATAGAGTTTGTATTTGTCTGTCAAATCCAGATAGTATCTTTAACATATCTTTGTATGTTAATTTATTTTTCTTTTGTTTCATATGCCAACGGGTTGTTTACTTCCATTCTAAATGTAATTACTACTGTGCTATCAGTTTCTATAATCTCATCTAATATTTCGTGAACCTCGTCTCTCATTTGCTCAACACTTTTCTTTTCTACTTCTTGTGCTGCTTGTTTTTTCATACTTTTATGTATACTATCTACCTTTGCTTTCTCTTCTTGTGTCAATTCAGGTAGTTCATAATTACTTTGAACCTCTGGTTTAGGTAATATGCTTGGACTATTTTCAAACTTTTCTTGATTGATGTTTGTTCCAACCCAAGACATATATGTCATTAGTATCAAAAATAAAGCTACTATACTAAGTGCCATTCCATCTTTATTCATTCTTTCTCCTTTAGCTTATTGATAAGCTTTTCTGTTTTTTCTAATTTAAAATATTGTATATACACCCAACTATCTTTACAATGAAGTAAGTTATAAATCATAGTATGATTACCTTTATCATTCTGTTGTATCAAATATTTTAATTTGGCTCTCTTCATTCTTACTCCACTCGGTCAATGATAATCCTATCTGATTACCAAAACCTCTATTGAAAGTAAAACCTCTTGAACGAACTGCCTCAATGCTAGAGTAATAGGTTATGCCTGTCAGCTTATCCTTTACTTTAATCTTTGAGGCACCAAGTTCTTCCGCTTTTGACAGAGCCAATTCATCAAAAGCTATGGCTGGTGGTGTTCGTAGGAAGTGTTTAGATGAATCTACTTGTTTTGAAAGAGTATCTCCACTAACAGTGCCCACCACTTTATTATCTAGTTTTACTACCTTTGATTTCATATACGAAGATAACCAATTAAGTTAGTAGTTTCAACTAAAGATTTTTTCAACTTCATCAGAATCAAGTGGGGGGTTCTTTTTATCTATCAAACCTTCCAGCCAAGTCTTTGTGTTGTCTATGTTGTTGGTATTGATACGACCACTTGCGATTCCATCTCTTACTTTCTGTTTGATTTCATCTCCAAGGTCTTTACACATACCTCTCAATATCACTGCGTCTGTATCTGTGATAGTGCTACCGCTTACCTTTGGTTTTGCTTGTGCAGTTTTCTTTATAGGCTTTGCTTGTGTAGCTACCTTTGCTACATCATTGTCTTCATCACTAGCAATGCCCACAAAAGCAGACAAGCTGTATCTTCTAAAGTATGTGATAGCTGAACCAACTGATTGATATACATTCATCTGTTTAGATTCTACGATTGGTGAATACACCGCACTACGAATCCACTCTCCTGATGTGTGCATATACAAAGTCTCAACACCTATCTCGCTGTCAGAGCCTACTGGCATCTGAACAAATGATATGCCGTGCTTGGTTAGTAGTGGTCTAAGATATTTAACTAACGCATCATATGATGTGTAGGTATACCCATAGCCTTTGCTATCCTTTGGCATATCAGCAATCTCTTTCTGAATCTTTACCTGTGCTGCTGCAAGGCTTTTGATTGATTCAGACATCTTTGTTTCTTGTCTCATTGTTTCTCCTTTTTATTTCATCATTTACTTGTTTCATTTTTTTATACAAAGCCAAAAACTTTTTGTCTTTAAATATAATATTGTTTTTATTTAAATGCTTTTCTTTTTGTATATCAAAAGCATCATCTATTATCTTTTTCATTTTCTCAACTTTCTGATTGATGATATTGAGTTGTAATACATAAACTCAAACCCCAAGTCTTTTAGCTTGTCAATCAACTTACTTATTTTTTCTTGTATCTCAAACGCTTTTTCTGCTTCACTCATTGTTCTTTCCTTATGTTGTGGGCAGGGTTTTACCCCTGCCCTCTGTTTATTATTTAGTAAATGTCCATTTACCATTAACCCTTTTGAAGGTAGCTTTTCGTTTCTTCAACTGTTCTTGAAACTTTCTAGCTTCATACGTTATCAGAAACCGTGCGTAGTGTGGATAGTTTTCCATCACATACTCTTGCTCATTCGTGGTAGTCAAAAGCTCACCAACAGGCAAACCGAGTATGTACTGCAGGATATGAGTGAACTCGTGAACAAGTGTAATTTCTAATCCCACTTGTGGCTCAACATCAACTCCCTGTGCAGGACAAATCCATCCGCTTGGTGTCTTTTTGAAATAACTATACCACTTCTTTTTTCTACTTGGTTTCATAGCAACTCTCATAGCTAGTCCATCTTTCAAACGATACTTTGGTGCAAATCCATTTCTGGAGGCAAACGACCTCACTCCTGATTTTGCCCAATAGATATTATCAAAACCTACCCATTGTTCGTTTGATTTTAATTCAGGATATTTATTTTCTAAAAATCCTTTAGCTTTTTCAAGAGCTATTTCTTTATTTAACTTCATTTAAAGTCCTCTGTTTTAGGATTAATATGTAGCCAAACTTGTGTTTGACTCTACTACTTATACGCCACAAACTTTAAAAGGTTCCCAACTTTTTTTTATAGAGGGTCGCAAACATATCAACTCACACTTGTAGCCAATCTCAATTAAAGGAGAGTGAGGATTTGAGTTCACGACCCACTATATTAACTAGCTACTAAATGATATGTAGCAAAGTCATTACCTTTACCGCCAGTGGTTTCTATAACATACCCCTGTTGTTTTAAAGTAAAGATTATACCTGATAATCTAGTAGCACTATACTTTTGTATAGCTTCCCAAGAAGTAATCTTGCCGTGTTCTTTTAAATGATTAAGAACAAACAATGTTTTACTTGGTCTGCCATTAACTTTTGTAATCCTACTTCTACCTGTTTGTAGAGTCTTTACATTGGTATGTC
>TARA_R100000353_G_scaffold146186_2_pt1 | contig 9864 bp, 4 predicted proteins | sample TARA_R100000353 | Tara Oceans TARA_R100000353 (sample SAMEA2620663) | marine metagenome | biome: marine biome (ENVO:00000447); feature: surface water layer (ENVO:00002042); material: "saline water (ENVO:00002010), including plankton (ENVO:xxxxxxxx)" | depth 5 m | reverse complement strand
ACTATGGTTGGCTGTACAGATCCTACCATGTTTAATTATAATTTTGCAGCTGGTACAGACTGTACAGATGCTAATGGTATTACCAACGGTACCGCTGGTCCTCCTTATACTTGCTGTGAGCCTATAATATCTGGTTGTACAAGTAGTTGGGCAGATAATTACAATTCTAATGCAAATACTGATGATGGTTCTTGTACTTTAGCCGGTTGTACAGACTCTGCTGCTATAAATTATGATCCTAACGCAACTACTAATAATGGTACTTGTACTTATCCTGTTTCAGGTTGTACAGATCCAGCTGCATCTAATTATAATCCACTAGCTACAACTGATGATGGTAGTTGTATAGCTACTATATATGGATGTACAGATGCTGCTGCTGACAACACAGCTATTACTACAGGTAACGTATTTACTGATGTTAATTCTCCTTGTACTGATCCAGCTGATTGTCCTGGTTGTTCTGGAGGTTTAAACCCTGCAAATCTTTGTTGTCAATACACTGAGCCTGGTTGTCCTGGGCCAGCTTGTAACCCATCAACTCCTTCTGCTAATTATTACCAAATAGTTGATGATGGTAGTTGTGAATATTGTAATAATACATATGCTGATAACTATGACGCTAATGCTAGTTGTGATAACTATTGTGTTTATTGTCCACCGGCTATTGATAATAGTTATTCTGGTCCTCTTGCTGATGCTATTCCTACAAATGGAGGTTTGTTAGACGTGCAAGGTGCTGTGTATAGCAACTCAAACCATACATCTCCATATGCCGGCGTAACTGCATCAAACACAACTATAGCTGCTGTATGGAAATCACCAAGCAATACTACTACAGCAAGTGCTGAAGTAATTAGTTATACTTTAGAGTGGGGTACGAATTATCTTGCTATGGGTAACAATTGGTTTGGAAGTCTTATTGGTACACATACTATTAATCATGTTTCTGGTCAAACTGATTATGGTTACGAAATAACAGGTTTAAGTCCAAACACTTTGTATTATGTTAGAGTTGTTACAAACTGCCCTAACACAAGCAGTGATGACGGTTCTTATCCTATGGGTGTAGATAGTTCTAATAATACTTTAGGTTGGGGTAGTGGACCATATGCAATTCAAGCATATGATAGTGTAACTACTACTAATATAAGTACAGGTTGTACAGATGGAACAGGGGCATTTAACAACGTTAGTCCTCCATCTAATCCATCTGCTACAATGACGACTCCAGCTTGTAATTATGATCCTACAGCAACATTTGATGATGGTAGTTGTGAGTATGCTTCTTGTGTAGGTTGTTCAAATCCAAATTATTTAGAATATTATCAAGGTAATTCTTTAAATGCTAATCAAACATTATATCCAGCAACAAGTCCTGGTAGTCCATTAGATGCTATTCAAGGTTGGTGTGCAACTCCAATTGTGTTCGGATGTACAGACCCATCAGCTATAAACTATGATCCAAATGCAAATCAAAATCAAGTTTCAGCAAATGATCCAACTGATCCATGTTGCTATGTATCTGGTTGTACTGTTCCTTGCGCAAACAATTACGTTCCGTGCGCTTGTCATGATGATGGTAGTTGTGTTTCTGGATATTTAGAAGAAGGTGAAGAATTTACTGGTTTTAGCACTTCAAATACTCAAACTGTACCAGGTTATATATCTGGTACTCCTCCATTTCCTGGTAACACAACAAATTTAGATGCTGATAATGATTATTGGGGTGATGTAATTAGAACAGAACCTCAACCTTCCGCCGGTACTGCTAACGCTTGGGAAGTATGGAAAGGTACTGAAAACTCAAATGATGCAACTAGTAACGTAACACCTTTTCCTGGACAATCGCGTGGTGGTTTTGTTTGGTCTGGTGCTGCTGAACAAGGTAATGATGGTGTTCCTTATTATTATAAAAACACAGATGACGGTAATGGAGTTGGTATTTCACCTTATAAATCAAATAATGTTTTAATATTTCCTTTTGCTGCATACAATCAAAGTAATTATGTAGATCCAGGTGGTGGTATAGTTTATTCTGGTGGTGAAGGTGTTCACGTTGTAGCTTTTAAAGTAGATGGTTTAACAGCTGGTAGTAATTATGAATTAGAAATAGAAGTTCCAAACGCCACTACCTATGCACTTGGACAGTTTTCAAATGGCGCTGAAGATAATCATGGCCTTTCACTTTATCATTGTAAAGGTGATTGGGTTGATGGAGATTCAAACATTACGCCTTCGTACAACAACACGGTACCGGTTGGTTTTGATTTTCCTCATTGCGAAAATCTTAATGACGCTCAAGGAGCAAGCCAAAACTTTAATGATCCTGGACATTCTAGTTTTAGGTTAGTATTTTCTACTTTTGATAGAATTTTTACTGTAAGACAAGATTTTGTTGATGCTCTTGATTCACTTGGAAACGTAAGAACCGGTGAATGTCAGCTAACTTGTCCTGATGGTATAAATTGGTCTATGATGGCTAACGCAACTTGCGCAGATTCTAAGTATGCTGTTGCTGAGTGGAATAGTGGTGTACCTGGCGATGGTGTAAATGTTTGTACATCTTCACCTACTGGTTATGGTAATAGTGCTATTAGAGTTTCCGGTGATTTTGTTGCAAATAGTAAAACAAAAATATTAAAAATACCTTTTGAGGCTTTTACAAATGATGACGATATTATTTATTTAGTTAACCACCAATCAGAAGATATTGGATATAATGGTCCTACTCAAGGGGGAGCTCCAGCTGGTACTAACGTATATAGTGGTAGTAATTGCTATAACAATAATGGTAATACTTTTGTTCAAGGTTATGATAGTGGTATGAGTCCTTGTACTTACTCACAGTATGCGTTACATCCTGGTGGAAAATGGAGCGCAAGAGATTTAGAAATAAGCGCTATAAGAGTTTGTAATGAAGGTGGTTGTTGTAATTTATCAGCAACATTTCCAGTTACATCTAGTGAAGGTTTAGGGACAGTTGCACCTGTGTATGGTTGTATGGACACAAATGCAAATAATTATGATTTTGATGCTACAAATCCTTGTGATTCAAATGATCCCGCTGGATGTGGTGATTATCCTATGATAGCAACTGGACTATCAGGCCCACCATATGCTACAGACACGTCTGTAACAAACACTTGTTGTACTTATGGAACTCCACAATAAATAAAAAATTATGATACAGATAGTAACAATACCTTTTGGCCAACCAATAAACTTTTCATTACAAATAGGTGATTTAGCTTATTGGGTACCAGTACAACAAAACGGAGGTTTTAACACTGGTAACTATAATAATATAACTCAGTTTGGTACTGTCAGTTTAATTGATAGAGATGCTGCTAATTGTCCTGGTCAAAACTGTGCTTCTTTTATTGAGGTTGAGTGGGACAATGCTTCTGGTATACCTTTACCTACAAATGGAAGTTTTATTTTGTTTTCTAAAAGTAAAAAGATAAATTCAAGTAGTGTTACTGGTTATTATGCAGAAGCAAAGTTTTCTAATAACTCAAATGAAAAAATAGAATTATTTTCTGTAAGTTCAGAAATTCACGCAAGTAGTAAATAATTATATATGAAATTAATAAGAAGTTTTGATTTAGATTTAAGTAATTTACCTGCATCTGGTATAAGAAGAAGTTTTTCTGTAAAAGGTGATAATAATGCTGTTTTTAGTTTAGAAATAAAAAACGAAGATAATCATTATTATAATTTTTCTACACGTAGGTTTTCTGCTACAAAATCTTATTTAAAAGAAAAAGTTATAAAAAACAATATTTATACTAGTTTTATAGATTTTCCCGCAATAACAGACGATGATCACTACGATATAGTTCTAACAGCAGAACACCATTATGACACAAGACATGTGGATTATATTGAAGCTAGATTTGCAGATAATACAATAGATATAAATTCTTCTATAGGTTCAAACTCAACAAGGCTTTCAAAAATTATATATCAATATACAGATGTAACTTTAACGCTTTCTGCTTTTTCACCAAATAGCGTTACACCTTATATGAGTGGTGCTGTTGTTACAGAAACATTTACTGGTGGTAGATACAGTAAAGCAAATAAAAAAACATTTAAAATAAAACTTGCTGCCAATGGAGTTTTTGCTTTTACTTCACCAAAAAATGCAACTGAAGCAGATTTACTATCATCTTCACAAAGACAAATAGGTAGCGGTATAAAAATACAAGGCGAAGATACATATGGTGGCGCGGCTAGAAGCTCTAATAAAACTGTTGACGGAGCTGTTACTAGTGGTACAAATGTTACGATGGATGATGATGTTGGTGTATTGTGGGCTGTTGGAGATAGAATAACAGGTAACGCAGCATTAGATGCTAAAACAGGTGATAATGCCGTAACAATAACAGCTATAAACGTTGGTAGTAATGCTAAAGTTTTTACAATGTCAGAAGCCATTGCTATTGCTGATGGTGAAACATTAACATTTACACCACCAAGATACCACAGGTGGAGTATACATAGTTCTAGTAGTATACACAACTTGTTTAGCGGTATGACAACTACAGCCACTAACCTTGAATCAGGTTCATTTTTAAAAAATTATGTTTCAATAACAGAGATTGAAGTTGAAGAACCAAGTTATGACCGAGATATGTTACCTAGAGAAAAAAGAAATGTTGTAACTGAATATATAGATATACCAGCTGTTGACCCTGGTGTAGAAAACCCTACTTATACTAACGGTGTAATTACTTCTCAACTAGGTAATGTTTGTTTTAATCAACCTCAATTTGATTTAGCTAGTGACAACGTAAAATTTTACGCTAGTGGTTCTAATAATATAAAGTTTTTAACAGGTTACGATATAAGGCTAAGTAATGTGAAGGTAGAACTAACAGACTCTACTTATGTTAGCGGTACAAAACCAACAACAACAACAACAGGTACAGTTAGTAATAGCACCACTATAGGTGTTGCTGATAGAGAGGGTATAATACAAAATTTATCAACTATAAGCGGTATTGGAATTGATCCTAGTGTTGCAAACCCAACAATAACAAGTGCACAAGCTGATGGTGCTGGAAACTGGACCGCTAGCGCTGCACAAACTTTAGAAAGCGGAATAACATTAACTATTGATAATACTAGTAGATATGCTATAATAACTGGTGAGATAGAAATAAATCAATTTGGTAATCAAGATTCAACTGTATTTTTTAATCTAGAGAACTTACTAACAGCTGATTAAAGTAAAAAAACAGCAAAAACTGTAACTATAAATATATAAAAATAGTAATATGAGTGAATATAAACCAACACCTATTAAATCAAGTCCTTTTAAAAATGAATTTTTCAAAGCAATTGGATTTGGACCTTTAGGTTATTTAGCTGACAAAGCTGGTGTTTTTGATGCAGAAACATATGATGGTAAAGGTAGTTATCAAGCGATAAATTATCAAGATAAAATAGACGCTGGTATTTCAGCTTTGGAAGGTTTATCAACTGAAAATTTAGCAGCGGGTGCTATAAACGCTTTTAGAGGAATACAAAATCCGTTTGAAGATATAAAAACTGATTATTCAAATCAATTTGAAAATATAACAAATCCTTATGCTAACATAGAACTAGACACGCAAAATGTTTATGAAGACTTGACTGTTAATCGTCAAGCTGCAGAGTTTGCAAAACAACAATCACTTCAAAGTCAAGCTAATATAATGCAAAATTTACAAGGTGCTGCTGGTGGTAGTGGTATAGCTGGTTTAGCGCAAGCTATGGCTAACCAAGGCGCTTTACAAGCGCAACAAGCCTCCGCAAGTATAGGCCAACAAGAAGCTGCTAATCAAAGGTTAACAGCTCAAGGCGCTGAAAGAATACAACAACAACAATTTGCCCTACAGCAAATGCAAGCAAAAGGAGAACTAGATGTTGACCTGGCAAAAGCACAAGGTGCTCAATTTGCAGATCAAATGAATCAAAAAGCATTGTTAGAACAAGCGTCTGCTCAACAACAATTAAGTTTAGCTGCTGCGCAAGGCGCTATGGATCAACAAGCAGCAGTAATAGCAGGTGCAGAAACAGCTAGAGGTATACAATATGATAAAGAGCAAGCGATGTTACAAATGTATTCAGGTTTGCAACAATCAGAAGATATGTTAGAGCAGTCTAGTAAAAGTTGGTGGGAAAGAACATTTGGTTAAAAAATAAATTATGGCAAGACAACAAGATTTAATATCATCATATATAAGAACTCGTAGAGCAACAAATAGAGAAACTAATCCTTTAAATGCTATTTTCAATACCGTAGCGCAAGCTGTTATAGACCATAGAGCTGAAGGTTTTAAAAACCTAGAAACATTAAAAAGCAATAGAGAAAGTATAACTTCTGGTATTGATCAAAGAATAACAAAAATAAGCCCATTATTAAACCCTGTTATAAATGAAGCTTTAACGGGTTTTAAAGAGCAATATGACAAAGGTGCTAAAATGAATAGTTTAGCTTTAACGCCTAAAAAAAGACAAGAGGGTAAAGACATGATGAAGATAGCTATGGACAAGATGATGGCTTTAAGTGGTGATTTAGATGTTTTAAAACTACAAAGAGAAAGAGCTAGAAACATGTCTAATATAATGAACGGTGAGTCTGGTGATGGTACAACTAAAGGTATGAATCCAGGGGCTAATTCAGAGGAGTTTAGAAATACAACAATGCTTGGTAATGATGAATTACTTAAAAGTATGACTATTGACAAAGACTCTGGAAGACTAATGGTTATTAATAAAATACAAAACCCTGGAGATCCTTCAGAAGGTGGTTATGCTAAAGATCTAAGAGATTATGGAGCGCCTGGTGGTTTAATTACAACAGATCCATCCGACGATCCTAAAAGTGGAGCTTCACCTGGTAATTTAAGGTATTACACGCCAGAAGAAATAAAAGAAATGCAGAAAAACAATACTTTACCAGAAGATTTACAATATGCTAACGCTCAGGATTATCAACAAAATGTATTATTAAAAGATCTAAAATTTGCACAAGAAGAAGACCCTGGTATGGAAAAAACGCAAAGAGGTTTTGTAAAACAAGCTATACAAAGAGGTGAAGCTGGTAAAAGTTTTGATCCACAATATTATCAAAGTGAAATATGGGGTGCTATTAAAGACGCGCCTGAAAATGCCTTTAAAAGTTATTTTTTTGGTGGTAATACTTATGATTTTTCTAGTGGTAAAATGCCTGAAAGTTCACCAGCATACAACTATTTAAGACAAACGATACCAAACGTAGAACCTGGTAGTAAAGAGTGGGAGGTTGCTATGGAGCAATTAAAATTTCAAAACTTTGGAAGAAACTCTAATTTTAGAAAAATAGTTGCTGCAAATATATTTGAGGTTTCTAAAGCAAAATATGATGAATATAAAGCTGTTTATGATCAAAACCAAGAAAAAAAGAACCGAGAAGCAAATAGAAGAAGAGGTGTTGGTAAATCAGGTGGTTATATTGTAGGTAAACAATCAATTAGTCAAGAGTACTGGGACAATAACTATAAACCTTTTATAGATAAAATAGAAAATCCTAAAGAAAACTCTTTGTTTACCTCTCCTGCTGGCTTTAATTACTATTACAAAAATGGACAATTTTATACACAAGGAGAAACAGATGCTTATGATGTTAAAGTTGAGCCTTGGCAAATTGCAAGTTATGATATGATAAACAATTACGTAGATATTACACCACCAGATACTGGTGAAGATAAAGAAACGAACCTAGATAGCGTTTTAGATGGTGATGAAAGCAAAAAATCTAAAGATTTTAACGAGTTCGAAAGTTTTAATCCATTTTTTATGTTTAAAAAGAACAAGTAAATGTTTGAATTAAACGGAATAACATACACTTTACAAGAACTTCAACAACATGCTAATAGTCGTGGTGTAGACTTTGATACATACATGAAAAAAATGCAAGACGCTGGCATGATTGAGAAGCAAAACAATGCCATTAGAAGTCCAAGAGCACAAAAAATAAAAAATGTAGATACAGAAGATTCTAATTGGTGGGACTCAACTTGGATTGGTAGAGGTTGGAAAGCTGGTAGTGCCACAGGTGAAACTTCAGATTTATTATATGACTCTGACGTAATAGCTGGTAACTTTAAAAACATTGATAACAAGACTATAACTAATTTTATAGAGGCATATCAAGGCTCAGCTAATAACTACGTTCCTTCTGAGCGTATGCAAAAGTTTATGAAAAAATACAACGAAAGAGGCGTTGGTTGGAAATCTTTTTTTCAAGGGTTTAAAGAAGATCCTACTATAGCAGCTGAGTTGCTAGTTCAAAGTATGGCTACTCAAGCAAGTACTTTTTTTGAAGCTGAGGGTGGTGGTCGTAAAGCTGCTGCTGTTGGTGGTGCAACTGGTCTTGCTTTAGGTGCTTGGGCAAGTTGGGGTGCAGCTGCTACAGGTCTTGCAGGTGCTCTTGGTGGTTTAGCTACAAATATGGAATCTGCTATAACTTTTGGTGAGTTAATAGAAGAAGAGTTAGGTGGTAAACCTATGACTGATGAAAATGTAAGAGCAATATTAGAGTCTAAAGGTACTGAAATAAGAAACAAAGCTATTGCTAGAGGTATGGCTATAGGTATGATTGAGGCTTTTACTGGTGGTATAGCTGGTAAAGCTGCTAAAACAGTAAAAACATTAGCAACAGCTAAAAAAGGAACTAAACTAGCAAATGTTACTGGTGATGTAGCAGGTATAGCTACTGGTACAGCTGTAGAAGCTGTTGGTGGTGGTACTGGTGAAGTAGCTGGTAGATTAGCTGCTGGTCAAGAAATGGATATAGCGGATATTGGTTTTGAAGCAATAGCTGGTACTGCAACAGCGCCTTTAAACGTTGGTTTAGCTATAAAAAATACAAAAGCTGCATCTTATAAACTAAACAACGAGCCCATTAGTTTTGATAAAATGCAAGACTTTATAAACACTGCAACGCCTCAACAAGTTGCTGAAGCTAAAATAGAAATTGAAAATGATCAAACAGGTTTAGATGCTAAAGCTTACGAGAAACAAGAAAACGCTATTATAGGCTCTCAGATCGATGCTAGAGTAACTGATCAAGAAACTAGAGACTTGTTAATAGAAAAAGAAAAAACAAGAAGAAAGCTAGAAGCTGACGCAAAGAAAAAAGGTATATTTGCAGTTCCAGGAGCTAAAGAAAGATTAGAAGCTGCTGAGTCTGAAATAACAGAAATAATAGGTAGATATGCTGGTATTGATGGTAGAACTAAAGATGTAAGAGCTAGAAAAAAAGAAGCTAAAAACGTAAGGCTTGCTAGAAAACAAATATTAATGGATAAGATTACTCAAGGTGTAAAATCCAGTAAGACTTATAAAAACATGGATATTGAAACTAGGGAAGTTGATACTGAGCTAGAAGCTAGAGAACTTTTTGAAGAAAATATTAATAAAGAAATATTAACACTACAAGAAGAGTTAAAAAATAAAGATCTTAGTAAAGAAGAGAGAGCTCAAATAGAAGAAGAATTACAAATGGCTCAAGAGGCTATTAGCAACATTGACAGCAAAAAAGCTGAAGCTGGTCTAGCTCATGGGTTTTTACTAGAAGATGCACAGACTGGTAAAATGACTATTGTTATAAATAAAGAAAAAGCTTTGTCAGATGTTGGTGGAAATATAAATGTTGCTGCGCATGAGTTTTTACATGCTATATTGAAGAAAACGTTTGGCAATAGGTCCGCGTTAAAACCAGCTTCAAATTTAATGCGATTTTTAAACGACAATAAACAACTTATTGGAACTGATTTTTTAGCAAGACTAGCAAGTTATCAACAAGGAGAAACACAAAACCAAGAAGTT
>TARA_R100000353_G_scaffold34514_2_pt1 | contig 9895 bp, 12 predicted proteins | sample TARA_R100000353 | Tara Oceans TARA_R100000353 (sample SAMEA2620663) | marine metagenome | biome: marine biome (ENVO:00000447); feature: surface water layer (ENVO:00002042); material: "saline water (ENVO:00002010), including plankton (ENVO:xxxxxxxx)" | depth 5 m | reverse complement strand
ATACTTGAAAATTTAAAAGGCGAGGAAATATCTGATGAATGGGTATTAGCTGACGCAAGAGAATATTCAGAAAAAAATTCTGACATTGAAACTTGGGCTAACGAACATATACAAGCAAAAGAAAATTTATTCCAACAATTAGCAAATGCAGTTACCAAAAAAGGTAAAGGAGATTTTTCTGTATTGGATAAAAGTTTTTACAAAGTCAGATATAAATATGCACAAAAATATAGCAGTACAAGTACAAGAAAATTTTGTAGAACTATGATGGCAAGAAATTTAGTTTACAGAATAGAGGATATTGACGCTGCAAGTAAAGCAGGGGTAAATAAAAGTTTTGGACACAAAGGCAAACCTTATGATTTATTCCGTTTTAAAGGTGGGGTAAATTGTGGACACTATTGGGAGCAACAACTTTATAGATTAAAAAAGAAAACTAACGGTAAATACATAGAAAAATCCGACAAAATGAAAGATTATGTAGAAGTTGATAGCATACCAAAAACATATGAAGGCAGACCGAGAGGTTGGAGAGATGCAAAAAAAGCACCAAAAGATATGGCAAACAATGGGCACCACCCAAATTGGAAACCTAAAAACAAAAAGAAATAATGGCAACGGCACTTTTTATAAATAGAACAGATTTAATTCGCAACTCCATAATGGATGGGAATGTAGACACAGACAAGTTCATACAATTTATAAAACTTGCACAAGAGATACATATACAAAACTATCTCGGAACGGAGTTATATAATAAGATTGGAACATTAATTACAAGTGGCGATATTGACTTAGTAGCAAACGCAAAATATAAAACACTTTTAAATGATTATATAGTTCCAATGTTGATTTGGTATAGTCAAGTGGATTATATTCCTTTTGCAGCATACCAAATTAGGAATGGTGGAATTTTTAAACACACAAGCGAGACAAGTGAGACGGTCTCAAAGAATGAAGTTGATTATTTGGTTGAAAAAGCAAGAACAAATGCACAGTGGTACACAAGGAGATTTATAGATTATATAAGTTTTAGAAATAGTGATTATCCAGAGTACACAAGCAATAGTAACGAGGATATTAATCCAAGTAATGACGCTACATTTAACGGTTGGGTGTTATGACGTATAAACCAAAAAAGAAAAATATTGAGAAATTGAAAACTTTTTTAAAAAAAGAAGATAAAAAAATAAAGATAAATTATGGCAAGTCTATTTAATACTAAAATATCGAACACTTATGTAGGGCTTATTAAGACCATTGATAATGCAGTAATTAGTTCTTCATTAAGAGAATTAACAGATGGTTCTGGTAACGCAACAGGCATACATCTAAACAACGCAGGAGATTTTAAGGTAACAAATATTTTAGAATTTGGCTCGTTAAAAGACACAGGCGAAAATATAACAATCACAAAATTTGTAGATGAAGCTGACGGAATCGCAAATAATGACAATGACACAACAATCCCTACAAGTGCTGCCATAGTTGATTATGTCGCTTCAAGAATAACACTAGAGGACTTAGATTTTAGTGGAACAACAGGAACTGGTTCAGTAGATTTAGATAGTCAAGTATTCGCAATCGTAGGTACTGCAAACGAAATAGAAACATCAGCAGGTAGTCAGCAATTACAGATAGGTATAGTTACAAATCCAACATTAAGTGGAAATGTTACTATTACAGGAGCCTTAAATATATCGCAAGGGCAAATAATAAATATTGGTACTGACTTTGATTTATATGAAACTGCAACAGGTGCATATATACAATATAGTTCAAATCCAGTTATTTTTAATGGTAATGGAGATGTAATATTTAGAAAAAAAGGTAGCGAAGAAAAAACAGCAGTATTCACTCCACAAGGTTCAGCTAAACTTTACTACAATAATAATTTAAAATTAGAAACTACTACATCAGGAGTTACAGTTACAGGAGTTGTTACGGCAGATGGTTTAGATTTAGGCGATGACGAAAAAATAAGATTAGGTTCTGGTCAAGATTTTGAAATATACAATGACAGTAGTGGCAATATAATAGATAGTAAGGTTGCAGACCTAATAATACAAAACACGCACGATGACAAAGATATTATTTTAAAATCAGATGATGGGTCTGGTGGTGTTACTACATATTTTAAATTAGATGGTAGTAGTTCAAACTTACAATATTTTAAAAATTCACTTAATGCAGATAATGTTAAAGTAATGTTCGGTGATGGTGCTGATTTGCAATTATATCACGATGCAACAGATAGTTTTATTACAAATGCAGTAGGTAATTTAGAAATAAAAAACAATCAAAATAGCGGAGATATTATTTTTAGATGTGATAATGGCAATGGTGGTTTAATTGATTATTTTAGGTTAGATGGAAGTGAAGTCATTACTTCATTTAATAAAGATATAAAGTTGTCAGATAATGTAAAAGCAAACTTTGGTTCTTCATCTGATTTTGAAATTTATCACGACGGCACAAATTCTATTATAGACAATAATACAAATGATTTAATTATTAGATGTGATAGTGATGATATAAAAATACTATCAGAAGATGATATTGTATTAAGAGACAATGATGATAGTACAAATTTTATACATTGTATTAATGGTGGTGCTGTAAAATTATACCATAATGGAAGCGAAAGGCTTGATACAACGGCAGGCGGTGTGTCAGTAACAGGTTCTATTAGTACTAATAGTGGTTCGGGAACGGCTATATTAGGAAGTCATTTAGATTTAGGAGATAATCAAAAAGCAAGATTTGGTGCTAGTCAAGATTTAGAAATTTATCACGATGGTTCTAATTCTTATATTGCAGAAAAAGGTACAGGAGATTTAATTATTAAATCATTTGCTAATTTATTTTTAAAAGCAAATTTTGGTGGAGTTAATGATGAAACATTTATATCTAATACAGGAAATGGTGGTGTAGGTTTATATTATAATGGAGTACAAAAAGCGGAAACCACAAGCACAGGAATTGATATTACAGGAATTACAGATACAGATGGAATAACTTCATCAGCAGAAATTGATGTTAATTTAGCAAGTGAGGGTACATACTTTGAGGGTGGTAGTGGTAATATTAGAAGATTAACAATAACAACAAGCACAAACACCTCAGCACACGCTTTACATACTTTTAATATTAATTCTTCAAATGGTAAATATAAATTTGATATTAATGGTACAGAAGAATTTTCTATTGATTCTAGTAATGCTTCTTTAGGTGGAAATTTAACAATAGCAGGAGATTTAACAGTAAATGGTACAACTACAACTGTAAACACAGAAACACTAGCAGTTGAAGACCCTCTTATATCTATGGCAAAAAACAATTCAGCTAATTCAGTTGATATTGGATTTTATGGTAGGTATAATGATGGCTCAAATAAATATTTAGGATTATTTGCAGATGCTAGCGATAGTAACAATTTTAAATTATTCAAAGGTACTGGTACTGAACCAACAACAACAGTAGATACTTCGGCTAGTGGATATGTTTCTGCAAGTTTAACTTTAGATAGTTTAAATTCTAATAATATATATAATGGAGAATATATTTATCATAGTAGCAATACTAACACAAATATAAGATTTTTAACTGATAGAATGTTATTGACAAGTGGCGGAGGTGCTGTCGTTGATTTACATTCTAATGGTCAATTATATTTTACCGGTGCGGCTACTTTTTATAATAATATCACTTTGTCTGGAGCGTCTTCTCCAAAAATAAGAACTACCGATACAACAAATACGGTTACAAATAAATTAATGTCAGACGATACAACTGGTTTTGTTGGAACAGAAACTAATCACGAATTAAGTTTCTTAGTAAATAATCAACAAGTAGCCAAATTTGATACCAATGGAAAATTTGGTATACTTTCAAGTGGTTCGCCTGAGGGAGTTTTTCAAGTTAGACAAACAAATGATACTGTTTCAAATATTTTATCTAATGGAGATTATGGAATGATTTTAGAAGGACACGATTCTGGAAGTGTTGGAGATGCGACAGGATTTATGTTATCTGCTAAAACAGTAGCCTCAAGCGCATTAAGAGGAGTAGCTTTGTTAGCAGAACTTCAAGACTCTGGTAACGGACACGACTTTATAGTAGCAACTAACACCGCTGGAAATACCCCAATTGAACATTTTAGAATAAAAGATAACGGCTCACAAACTTGGAATATGTCAAACTCCACAATAGACTTATCCGGCAGTACGGGAGGAAATATAACTTTAGCTAATACTACTGGAGAATGGCAAATTAGAGCTAATGGAAGTACAGTTAATTCAATGAATATTAATAGTACACTAATAACTCTAAACGAAAATACTAATGTAAATGGAAATTTAACTGTCAATGGTGGCAACGATAATGTTATTGCTAGAATAGTAAGTACAGATGCTAATTCAACTATTGCTTTTGAAGACAGTTCAACGACAGGAGACAATGTACAAATTGGTGCATCGGGAGATGATTTGGTTGGATATGCAGGTGGCTCGCAAACTTTAAAATCTAAAACATTTGATGGCTCAACAGCAAGTTCAAATACATTTATTAGTTCTGAATTAAGTACAATTTCCTATGGAAAAACAGGATGGGGTAAAGAAGATATTATAGGAAGATTTAGCTTTCATAATACAGATGCTTCAGGAATTGGTGCAAGAGATGCTGCAAGTATTGAAGCAAGAAATGAAGCTGGAAATGGCTCATCTACAACTACTTTTAGTGGTGCATTGGTATTTAATACATCTGCTGAAAATGGTAATGCTAATGAAAAAATGAGATTAAGTTCAAATGGTAGTTTAATCCTTAGAAATTTTGTTACATCTTTAGAAGAACCTACAACAGGATATTTAAAAGAGATGTTTATTGCTAATGTAGATGGAGTAGGAACTTTTGCAAGTAATGGTGCTAGTAATGGACTTTATGGTAGTTTTAATTTTAAAACAAGAAAAGGAGATAGTTCAGACCCATTGAATTTGCTGACAATGGATAATAGCTTAGTTCAAATCCATAGGCCATCTCAATTTGACGGCGATACAACTATAAAACAAAGTATATTAGAAGTTCAATCTGCTGGAAATGTACAAGAAACTAACCAAATTAAAATTGGAACACACCCAACGCTAGGTTATGGTTCTCAAATATCAGCTAGCTCATTTTACAATAGTGTTTTAAGTACAGATTTAAAATTTTCTACTACTAATTCAAGCGGAACATTAACAGAGAGATTAGCTATTGATAGCACAGGGGAGGTTAAAATTGGTAAAAGCATACATTTAGGAAACGATAGCGGAGTTTTAACTCCTGCTCAATATTCAATGTTAATTGAAGCACCATCAGGAAACAGTACAAATATAAATATGTACACTCACGGCTCTAGTGTATTTAATATTAGCTCAGACGGTACTACGGCAACTGTTGGTTGGGGAAGTGGAGCAGATAGAGAAGTAAATATTGTAAACACAGGAGCGGGAGATATAAGTATGGGAGTTGGTACAGGTGCACCTGCTGAAGTTTTCCACACAAACAAAGATAGTGCCGGAAATGTAGTAGGAGCATATTTAACTAATTCGCAAGCTAACACAGGTGCAGAATCAGTAAGTTTGGCATTTGGTTTAAATAGAAGTGGTGGTGATTTTGTTAGACAATGTAAAGCTATAACTTTTGGAGCAGAGCAACAATGGACTGGAACACCTAGTACAGTAGATGGTTATTTAGCTTTTAAAACAATAAAAAACGAAAATAACGGCGAAAAGATGCGAATATCTTCGTCTGGAGATATTTTGGTAAATACAACTAGCAGAAATAATGGTTATAACGACCAATTTAAAACTTTAGTAGTAGAATCAACCGCAACAGACTCGGCATCAATAATTGAATTGGTAGGAACTAGAGGTGTTGGAGGAAACCAAAATGGTATGATTCATTTTATTAACAAAAATGCTAGTGCAGTTGAAACAGCAAGAATAGCTGGTATAAATGGGGCAAGTAGCGTTAATGAGGGTGCTTTACAATTTATGACTAGAACAGCCGCAACCTCTTTAAGTGAAAAAATGAAATTAACTGGAGATGGATATTTAAGATTTGCTTCAGGAACAGGAGGTATACAATTTGGTGGAGATACAGCAGTAGGTAATGCTTTAGATGATTACGAAGAAGGAACATTTACTCCTGTAATCGGAGATGGTACATATTCATTTCAAAATTTAAGAGGACACTATTTTAAAATTGGTAGAATGGTACACATACATATAGGATTAAGAATAGATGCGGCAACTCCTGGAACTGCTACAGCTAGTATTTCAGGGTTACCTTATGCAAGCGAAACAACAGGTAGTTATCAAGAGCCACATACAAGATGTGGAGTAGCAGGAAATTGTGTTACGGCTAATTTATCTAACAATTTAGGATTCTTTATTGTTAATGGAACGGCAGTTTTAAATGCGAGGTCGGCAGCTAATAATACTGATTTGCCGGTAGCGTCTGACGATTTATGGCAAGGTAACACATTTATAAAGTTTCAAATGATATATTCAACAAATTAAAATAAATAAATTATGAGTTTAAATAAATCGATAAAAATAGATAAAATTGAAATTGTAGGAGACTACAAAATAATTCAAGTCAGAGAGGCAACTGTTGTAACAGAAAACAACGTAGAGTTATCTAGAAGTTTTCATAGATATTCTTTAGCCCCTAATGATGATATTAGTTCACAACCTGAAGAAATAAAAGGTATAGCTAATGTTGTATGGACTGAACAAGTCAAAAAGGATTATATTGATGGTTTATCACAAACAAATCAATAAAATAAATATATTTGTAATTATTAACATAAATTTTTGAAAATGAGTAAAATAACTAAAGAGGAACTCAAAGAACTACAAGAACAGGAACAAAAAAAAGGTGCAATATTACACGACTTAGGTTTATTGGAAACGCAGAAACACGCACTTAACCATATGTATAGCAATGTTATGTCTGAACAAGAGGGGGCGAAAAAAGAGCTAGAAGAAAAATATGGAAAAGTGAATATAGATTTAAAGGATGGTAGTTATACCGAGATAAAAGAAGATGAATCTAAAAAATAACATTTACGGAATGAACATAACTGACTTAAAAATATATGGTCTAAACCTGACTACGCTTGGTATAAGTTTTTCAAGTATAGACCTTTTTTTAAAAATTGTACTAGTAGCTGTATCAATTGGATACACAGTACACAAATGGTATTTAATGTATGAAAAAAACAAAAAGCAAAGTAGATAATTCAATAAGTAAAAACATTTCTTATAAAGAAGCTACATATTCGCAAACAGCTAATAAGTTGAAAATAAAAAATGTGCCAACAGAAACACATTTAAAGAATATGAAAGTTGTTGCAGAAAAAGTTTTTCAGCCATTAAGAGAATGGGCAGACCACCCAATTAGGATTAATTCAATGTACAGATGTGAAGAATTAAATACTTCTATTGGTGGCAGTTTAAAATCGCAACATATAGACGGATACGCAATAGATTTATCCTCTATGGGAGAAAAAACCAATGGCGAACTTTTTGAATATATCAAAGAAAATTTAGAATTTGACCAATTAATTTGGGAATTCGGAAACGATGAATCTCCAAAATGGATTCACGTATCATATGTAAGTAAAAAATCCAACCGAAATAGAATATTAAGAGCAAAATATCGTGGCAGTCGCGTTACATATCATATAATATGATAAAGCGATACGAGGTTGCATTAATATTACAAGAGTCGGTATCACTTATATTTGGGTTAACAATTCACCCAAAGGATTATGAAAATGATTTTTTAGAAATCAATTTCTATTTTGCTTTTCTCGTATTACATTTTAAAATTTATTATTGATGGCTTTAATAAACAACTTTATATCGAGAATATTAGTTAATTTGGAATCATATAATGACTATCCAAAAGGTGCAAGAAATAATGCAAAAAGGGCTATTGAGTGGAAAGAAAAAAACGGAAGTTCTTGTGGCACACAAGTTGGTTGGACAAGAGCACGCCAATTGGCAGACGGAAAAAATATTACACGAAGCACTATTGCAAGAATGGCAAGTTTTAAGAGACATCAGCAAAATAAGGACACTCCATATTCCGAAGGTTGCGGTGGTTTAATGTGGGATGCTTGGGGTGGTTCAGCAGGAATAAATTGGGCTATAAGTAAACTTAAACAAATTGATAAAAAATAATGGAACTAAACGAAAACACACAAGTTAAATTAGATTTAAAAACTATTGCAATTATTGTAGCTGGTGCATTATCAGTTGCTTCTACATATTTTACATTGCAAGGTAAGATTGACGACTTAACTAATAAAATAGAAAATATATCAGGAGATGAATTTGTAAAAAAAATGGAATTTCAGCTGAAAGACGAATTGGTAAGAAGCACAATTATACAAATAGAAAAATCAACAGACGGATTAAAAGAAAATATTTTAGATAACAAAGAGAGAATTAAGGAGTTGGAAGATAAAGTTTATAAAAGATGAGAAAATTAATTTTAATTCTATTTTTATTTTTTAGTTATACAACATATAGCCAAGATATAAGAGTAGTACAAATAAATGCAAAATGGAATCAACGAAACACTTTATATTTAGAAGATATTAGAAGTGCAAAATACGATTTTGGTTGGTTGGAAGACCAAAACGAAAAATTAAAAAGTCAGATAAAATCTGTTCCTGTTATATTAATAGAAAAAAATGGTAAAATAGTAAGAACCTACCAAGCAGGATTGGATTTTAAATTGGATATAGATAGAAAATATATTCAAGATATAATTTATGATTTAAGAAATGAGTAAAATTTTAGCTAAAATATTTGGTAACGCAGGTGGTTCGGTAGCAGAAAAAATATCTGGTATCGTAGATAAGTTTGTGCATACAAAAGATGAAAAAGCACAATTCCAAAAAGAGATGGACCAAATTTGGATAAATGCAGAAGCAGATATGCAAAAGAATGTTACGGAAAGATGGGGAATGGATTCGCAGGTACATTCAAGTTGGTTGGCAAAAAATGTAAGGCCACTAACATTATTAATTACCATTTGCTTAACTTTGCTTATGATATTTATAGATAGTGGTTCAATAAAATTTAATGTAGATGACGAATGGAAATCTTTATTGCAATTAGTTTTAATTACAATAATTGGTGCATATTTTGGTGGCAGGAGTTTTGAAAAAGTAAAAGGTAATGGCGAGAAAAAACATTAGTACATATTCCTTTAAACCGAAAAAAAAGAGACCAGGCATACATAGTAAGAATAGGAATACGAACCAGAAACAAGGTAAATATTACAAGGGCACAAAATATAGAGGACAGGGCAGATAGATTATGGAAACATTAAAACATTTATTAGGATTATGTGGAGAATCACACCCTAATATTTATACTTTTATTTTAGTTATTGTACTAATTAAAGTTTTTTTATTATTTTTAACACGAAGCAGTCGCAAATCTGTTTAAGTTGCTAAACTTCAGGTACCCACTCCTGTTGGAACTTGTAAATAAAACTTTTCTTTTTATCTCTGGGGGGGGATTTTTCTTTTCTTTTTCTTTGGCTACTTTCTTTTTCTTTTCTTTATTTATATTAATTTAATTTATTATTAATAATATATAATGGCTAAAAAACCTACAAGAAAAAATATTATAAAAAAATTAGATACTATATTTAGTATTTATATACGTAGGCGGTTCGCTAAAAACGAAATCGCCGAATGTTTTACTTGTAATAAACAATCTCACTGGAAAGAGTTACAATGTGGACATTTTCAAAGTAGGAAACATTATGCAACAAGATGGGACGAAACTAATTGTCAAGTGCAGTGTAGTGGTTGCAATGTCTTTAAATA
>TARA_R100000353_G_scaffold50143_1_pt1 | contig 9954 bp, 13 predicted proteins | sample TARA_R100000353 | Tara Oceans TARA_R100000353 (sample SAMEA2620663) | marine metagenome | biome: marine biome (ENVO:00000447); feature: surface water layer (ENVO:00002042); material: "saline water (ENVO:00002010), including plankton (ENVO:xxxxxxxx)" | depth 5 m | reverse complement strand
GTATCCTTTGAGAGCCATAACCATTTGTTCGTAATTTTGAATATTTCTGTTTGTTGCATCTTTTCTTGTAATCACAATTTTTCTGTGAGGCTTTACTGATTTGTCTCGCACTAGGTTACATAGATGTCTGATCCATTTAGGCATATGAGGAGTTAATATACCATCATTGTAGTTGCTCATTGATGGAACTATTAGATGTTGGAAGCGCCATGTTTCATTTTTTGGCATCACATAATATCTTAAATCAGGGAAAAAAGTTTTACATATTTTTTCAAAGTATGAACTTTTGTTGCTTAGAATAAAAATATATTTTTCAAAATTAGTGCTCCATCTTTTTTCTATCAGTCTAAATTTTGATACAACGTCAATCCAGATGTGCCAAGGGTTCTCAGCACTGTACTCGTCAATGGGTAGCCATACGTATTTCCAGTTGCCATGAAATTGTTCTGTGATTGGAGGCATGTGAATGTCAACTTTTTCACCCCATTCAGAAAAAATGTTGTGTACTTTATGAGGCTTATCTCGATATCTGGATATTAGTGGCCATACATGATTGGTAACTAATTTCCTATCCTCAGTGACTAATACCGGCAAGGTATTCACACTGCAATTGGAAAAGTCAGAAACAAAAGTTGGTAAACTTGTGTATTGCATCATTGTCTTATATTTTTTCCAATGTATCTTGTAATCGTAAGATGGATCAATGATATCAAATTGTTGGGTAAAATATTTGATGTCCTGAATGTTTTGAACTGTTTGCATATCCTTTATAACTAATATATAATTATATCATGACAGTTTCCAAAATGTTTATAAATGGTTGTTCATTCCTAACTTTCAGACCCAGAGAAGGAATCAATACCCACTGCGGTATTGAATTGGCCAAACAGATGAATTTAGACATAGCAGACAATCTCGCAGGCGGTGGTAGAGGGAATAAAAGACTTAGTTTTACTACGAAGGTTTGGTGTGAAAAATTTCCTGAAAAGGCCAAACAATGTTTCTTTTTGATAGGCTCCAGTTCAGGCACGAGAGTTGATTATCCTACTAAAGACGGTTACAAAAAACGTAAGTTTCCAAGTTTAGATATGACATTTAGAACTTACAGTCCAAATAAGGACAGCGAATGTCAAACGTTTTGGCGGTATCTTATGAGGACTGGCGCAGACGTAGATCAAATGACGCAAGTTGAGACTTTGGACAATATTCTCAATTTACAATATTACTTTGAATTAAAGCGATATCCATATTTGATGTACCATACAATATCAGATGCAGAAATCAAAAATCCTGACATTAAATTGTTGTATAGTAAAATAAACCAAAAAAGATTCTTTAGATCAGAAAGTAGTCACATAGATTTTGTTTTAGAAAATGCCTTAACAATATCAAAAGATGACCCGCATCCAAATACACAAGGACACGAAAGATGGGCAACTATGTTGCGAGAATATATTGATGATAACAATTTACGCACCTTTCAGTAATCCAAAAAGCAAGGCTTGGGAAGTTTTCAATGGAGTGAAAAAGTCTTGGCCAGAGCAAGTTAATTTATTGGATAACGCAGTTGAAACAGAACCAAAAAGTAATTCAATGTTCTGGGGGTTTGTGGGTAACAATAGACAAATGGTGAAAAAATTAGAAGCACGAAAGCATAACTTTTGGTTTACAGATACTCCTTACTTTGGTAGATTTGATAATAACAATTTACAACCTGATAATCATTATTGGCGTATATGTAAAAATTCAATTCATGTGCAATACTTAAAAGGTTGTAATAAAGATAGATTTGAAAAATTTGGAATAAATTTAAAAGCACCTGACCTTGATGGCGAACACATACTTGTTTGTCCTAGCAGTGCAGGAATAAATGAATATCTGGATAGGCCACAATGGCTGTACGAAACTATTGAAAGTATTAAAAGATATACTGACCGTCCTATCAAAGTACGTCATAAGCCACGTGGCAGAGGCACTTCAGGTCCCAGTGAAGCAAAAAGGCCAATTGAAGAAGATCTTAAAAACGCTTGGTGCTGTGTCACTAGTTGTAGCATTAGTGCTATCGAAGCCGTCTGCGCAGGTAAGCCTGTGTTCTGTGATGAAAAAAGTTTTGCTACACACATAGCCAACACCAATCTCGCAGACATTGAGAATCCTTTGTATGTGAGTCCTGAGGATTGGTTATACAGTCTTGCTTATCAACAATTTACTCCAGAAGAATTTGCCAATGGTACGGCTGTTGAAATATTACTAGACAAAGGAATATTATAATGCCTAAGTTAAAAAGTTTTGATATGGAATCATTTACCTTTCCAATTGGTAAAGATAAGAAAATATTATTTGCAAATAATCCTGGACAAAAAACTTATATTAAGAACAGAATGGACAGAATGTTGACCAAAGAGCCTGAAACTATCAAATGGATCAACACCTTTGATAAAGACAGTGTGTTTTTTGATGTGGGTGCAAATGTTGGAATCTACAGTCTATACAGTGCGATTGTGAAACAAAACAAAGTGTATGCATTTGAACCACATGCGGCCAGTTATAAAAATTTACTAGACAGCATAAATCTTAACAACTTATCAAATTGTCATGCCTATTGTGTAGCATTAAGTAATCAAGTTGGATTGACCAATATCAAAGTTAAAAATATGCATGAAGGCGTTGCAGACAACGTGGTTGGAGAACGTGGCGATTATTATCACGGATGCACTGAGTTTCCCTTGCACTTTTTAGTACAACGTAAAATTTTACCACAACCTGATTATATAAAAATTGATGTGGATGGATATGAAGATAAAGTTATTGAGGGAGCAATGGAAGTGTTTAGAAACTGTAAAGCATTGTTGATAGAAATAGAGCATAGACACAGTAACTTTGTGGACATGATTACCGCCTCAGGCTTTACATTAGAGTCGCAACACAAACGTAACGATCAAGAGTACAATTATATTTTTGTAAATGCAAATAGAAAAAGTTAACAATTTTTGGGTTCCAAGCAATGATGTTCATTTAGCAGATTGGAAAGCAGGCAAACCTTTCACCCAAAACAAATGCTTAGAAAAATTTATTAATTATTGCAAAGACAATAATTTAAAATTCAATCATATCATAGACGTGGGTGCCTGGGTTGGTACATGGAGCATGGCTATGAATCCGTATTGTGGACGAGTAGTGGCTTTTGAACCAGATGCTGTTCATTATCATTGTTTAGTGAAAAATGTATCAGATGATATTGAAACTCATCAACTTGCTGTGGGCAATGACACTAAAATGATATCGTTAACCAATGATAATTTTACGCAGGCGAAACGTGTTGCAGGTGACGGAACTATTCCTATGGTTACTATTGATAGCCTTAATCTAGATGATGTTGACTTGATCAAAATAGATGTTGAAGGTTATGAGATGGAAGTTTTGAAAGGTGCCAAAAATACTTTACAGGACTGTAAGTTTGTAATGATAGAACTTAATAGTAACACTGGTAAGTATGGAAGCAGTAACAAAGAGTGTATGGAAATGTTACATAATAATGGTTTTCAGTTACTTTTAGAACATTGGCCAGACAAAGTTTTTTACCGTAGGTGACCTAAATTAAATACTGAAAATGAAAATTTTTATCACAGGCGTAGCCGGATTCTTAGGATCGCATCTTGCAGATCTAATGATATCACAAGGTCACACAGTTGCAGGCAACGATAACATGATTGGCGGTTATGCAGACAACGTTCCGCAGAATGTTGAATTCAGTCAAGTTGACTGTTGTGATTTAGAAAATTTGACCAAGGCCATGGAAGGATGCGATGTGGTTTATCATACTGCCGCAACTGCTTATGAAGGCCTATCAGTTTTTTCTCCAGTGCTTGTGACAAGAAATATATTTGAAGCATCTGTAACAACAATCACTGCGGCTATTCGTAACAAAGTAAAACGCATTGTGTATTGTTCGTCAATGGCCAGATACGGCCACCACGATGATGTGCCGTACAAAGAAACGTACGAGTGCAGACCACAGGATCCGTATGGCATTGCTAAAAAGGCAGGAGAAGATGTTTTGAAAAATTTATGTGAAACGCATGGTGTTGAATATGTAATTGCAGTACCACATAACATAGTTGGCCCAAGACAGAAATATGATGATCCATTTAGAAACGTAATGTCAATCATGCTTAATAGGATGTTACAAGGCAAACAACCAATCATATACGGCGATGGCAATCAAAAAAGATGTTTCAGTGATATAAATGACTGTCTATACTGTCTTAACGAGTTGGCATTCAATGATAATGTGGTTGGAGAAGTTATCAACATTGGACCAGACGAAGAGCCAATTACTATCAACGAACTAGCGGAGGCCTGTGCAAACGAAACAGGAATCAATTTAGATCCAATACATCACAAAGATAGACCGAAAGAAGTAAAATTAGCAACCTGCTCTTCGGACAAAGCACGTAAATTATTAAATTATAAAACCTCTACCAACATGAGACAGTCTGTGAAAAAGACTGCAGATTACATTCGAACGAGAGGCACAAAAAAATTTCAATATCATTTACCATTGGAAATTATAAACGACATCACACCAGATACTTGGAAAAAGAAATTGATATGATATCATTTTGTTGTCCATCAAGAGGCAGACCTGAATTGGCTAAAAGATTAGTCGATACCGCTATGGAAACACAAGACGGTGAAACGGAATTTTTATTTTATCTTAACAATGATGACGAAAAGTTAGAACAATATCAGGATCTGCTAGACGAAAAATATTACACAATTGGCCCAAATCAATCCACATGTTACAGTTGGAACTTAATGTGTGAACAAGCCAAAAATGATGTAGTGATGCTGATGGGAGATGATGTTCAAGTTAAAACACCTCACTGGGACACTCTCATAGTCAAAGAAATTGACAAGTATCATGATAAAATTTTAATGGTGGTGCCGTCAGATGGTAGGAAAAAAACAGCAGGTAAATTAGGCAAAACTGTCAAACTTTGGGGTGATGAGCCACTTGGAGCCGCACATTTTGCCGTACATAAAAATTGGACAAACACTTTAGGTTATCTAGCGCCTGTATTTTTTTGGCACTGGCATGTAGATTCTTATACGCAAAAAGTTGCTCGTAAACTTAATAGATGTTTGTATCTTCCCACAGTTGAATTTAAGGCTAAAAAAATTATTGACGACAATGCCGGACGCCAAATAAGAAACAATCTTAATATAAATTTACGAGATAACTTTGTTTGGAAAAAAGTTCGAGACAGACATCTTGCCAACGATGTTGCTGAATTAGAAAAATTTATAAAGGATAAAAGCACTTCTTACTTCTATGCTTCATAATAAAAAGATTGAACGTTATCCTATTTGTATTTTGATTGCTTTCGTATGAATGCCATGTTTTTCCTTGTTGACCACAAAAGATAAAAGTTGTATTTGGTTGCCATTCTGCTTCTTTCACAAAAGCAGACTCTGACTGTTCGGTGTACATCTTTGTACCAACATTTATTTTTGGTGTTACATATGTAACTGAACTCCAGGTTTTCTCAACACCTTCTTGGTGTATATAAAATTTATAAGGTAAAGGTGGTGTGATGCTAATATGTGCATTTACGCCAAGAGTTGGATATTTTCTATATGCTGGATATACATCATGCAACTGTTTAACGTTTTTCAATAATTTTTCACATATGTCCACAGTTTCATCATAGAAGTCTATGTTGTAATCCTTAAATTCTTTTGGATGAATTTGTATTATGTCTGTTGTCTTTACGTTAAGATGCGGCACACATTGATTTTGCAGTTTATCAAACACCTTGTCGTCAAACGTTTTGGTAATAATTTGATGTGGCCACGGATCTGTAACAACATTTGTGTCAAGACATTTATCTAAGAACATTTGGCCTACACTCATTTTAATTTCTCCACAATGGAATTGAACTGTTGTTTGGAGATATCAAGTTGCACTAAAGGTCTACGTATGTACTTTTTTTTTGATTCTTCTATAGTGATATCTTTACAAGCAGTCAGCAAAAATTTGTTTTGATGATATTTTATTTTTGCTCCGCCAACATTCAATATAGGTTGTCTGTTTTGATCAGAACGTTCTCTGAAAAACCATAGTGCAATTATTTCTTTATTGTAATCAATTTGTGATAGATCTTCTTTGAATTCAAAACCTGTTTTGTATTGCTGATCAAAATCTTGCCATACCTTGTGTGATAGGTTGTTTTGATTTTCGTATAGTATGTCATATTGTTTTTCTGGAAATATTGTTGATGCACAAACGTATTCAACAGGTTCTTTGTAGTAGTGAGATTTTTTCAACCAATGCCACTGCATTATGAACTAAACAGATTAATCAATTCCTTTTTCCATACATCGCCATATTCACAATCACGATATCCATCAAACCATGGGCCGCCTTCTGTGTAGTGTAATATTTTTGGCTTGCCATCAGTAGGTTCTTTGTACCATCCGACTAGCCAATTGTATTCATGAGGTAATTCACCAATCTCGTTGTCCTCCAACCAAGTAAATCTATGTAAAAATTTTGCTTCTTCTTTGTTCAATAATTCAGGCGTAAGGATTTTATTTTTTGGATGCTCACAGTTCCACAATACCATTGAACTCCAATTTTTTCTAGGATAAACAGTTTGTGTCTGTCCGTCCATTTTAGTGCCTTCTTTTGGTGTGTAGTCGTGTTGAACACACACAACAGCCTTTGATGGATCGCAAAATTTGGTCAATTCGTGACTAGGAATACGCCATACAAAATCACAATCACAAAACACTGCCCATCCTTTGTAGTCATTTAGATAAGGCACAAAGAATCTAGTGAAAGTAAATTCTGTTGATGCCAACTTGTCAACAGGACGAGTGTATATGCCTTGTTCACGCATTTGTTTTTGTTTGAGAGGAATCACTTCGGCGCCTGGATCTCTTCTTCTAATTGAGTGTTCGCAAACTTGATATGCTATGTCTTCTCTACTATCGTGCCCTACATAAATTTTCATATCAAATATTTAATTGGTTAGCAAGTTCAGGTAAGAAATCTTTCATGCGTATTTTCCTATATGCGTCTCTTTTTTGCATGATATCTTTAAGCATTTCTATCTGTTCACTTTGATCATTATCTGCTTTTATATGTTCTATTATACTGTCCTTTAGAAACTTCAAATTTGTAGTCAAGGCGTAGTGTTCAGTGCTGATTTGTTTTATTTTTTCATATGCAAGTTGTAGAAGATTTTTTGGTAATACAAAAAACTGTAGGTAGGTAGGTCCGTGCAAAATATTTAATTTACAATGAACTTTATGAGAATTTGCAAATTTTATAATGTTATCCACATCAAGCAAATTTAGATTTTGAACAGTAAAAGAAATTTGGAAAGAGGCATTTTTTAAGGTAAGAAAGTTTTTTATATTCTGTTTTACATTTTTCCATTGGCTTGGAAAACGCATGTAATCATTGACTTTCTCAGTGCCGTCTACGCTAAAGATTATTTTTACCTCCTTGAATTTTCTAAGTTTTTGTAATAGAAATGGTGAATATTGTGTGCCGTTTGTTGTAATCCACAGGTGTATTTTATCTGCATTTTTTTTAGAAAGTTTATCTATCAAAATTAAAATTTTAGGATTAAGTAAAGGTTCACCGCCTTGAAGCGTAACCACTGTTACATTATTTTTTACTATTTGATCAATTAAGTAGTCGACTTTATCATTCTCAATGTCGTAGTCCTTTTGGTTTCTATCATCAAGTCCTAAGTCGTTGTTTTCAATTAATAATTTACTACTGCTACCTCCATCACACATAAAACATTTTAAATTGCAAAGATTAGTAATATCGAGATTGTAATCTTCTGGATGTTTAAGATTGGTTTTTTCAAAAAAATCTAAATAGAACTGTGGTTTTTTATTTCCTAATATTTTATAATGTGTGTTAGTGTGTTCTCTTAGACTTTTCACACCTTCTCGCTCGTCTCGCCAACATTTCCTACACTCAACCGGCTGTTTTGAATCTAAAAATTGTTGTTGCACATTTTTTAGATAATCACTATTCCAATAGTCGTCAATTGAATGTGTTTTAAGATTATAATTTTTTTCACCTTTGAATGTAGATTCGTTTATTTGAAATGCACAACACGGAGACAAAGTACCATCTGTAGATAAATTTAGACTATTAAAAGGCTTAAGACAAAAATTTTGGTTTTTCATTTTTAAGTAGTTGGTGTATTTCTTTCCAGTTATTTACGCGAACTACTTTTTCATGATTAAAATCTCTATTATATTCGTGGTCTATGATTATACAACGTAGACCAAACTTTAGTCCAGTTTCTACATTGTATGGTTTGTCTTCTACCCACCATAGACCTGTATCCTTAAATTGTTCTAATACAGAATCTTTGTCAGCGCCTGTATCAAGTATATGATAGTTACTGAATACAGTCTCTCCAAAAATGGTGTTTAAACGTATTTTCCGCAACGCTTGTGCTGGTAAATCAGAAGTTTGACTAGTTATAGGAATAAACGTCCAGCCTTCTGCATGTAGCAGTTTTACCCACTGTACACAGTCTGGCATTGGTTCTTGATTGCCCATCCATGCACTTTTATTGAATTCTCGTATTTCCTTACGTATTTGAAACTTAGTAAGACCAAATCTTTCTGCCATTTCGTATGTGTTCTCTTTGTTTGGCAATAGTTTATAAGGATATACTTTCTCACCTTTATCGGTATAATAGTGTCTTTGCAACATCCATTTGGTGAAATGGTTCTCCCATTCGAACAATACACCGTCTACATCTGTTAGGATAATTCTATTTGATGTCGGCATCTTCCATTCCTGCTACTCTCAGTTTTACGATGTTTGTGATCTGCCATTGTTTCTGATCCAGTCCTTTGGTGATGCCTAGCCATTGGTTTCTTAAAAGAGCAAATTCATTTATAATTTTTTCCATGTCTACTACGTCCTGCTCACCGTCTGTGTATTTTTCAGCATCTCTGCTAGACAATGCTCTGTTGTAATTTTCTAAATATTTTTTAAAAGATTTTGATCTTGTTCTACGTAGTTCAATGTTCAAGTAATTTAAAATTGCTTCTATCTGTTGCAGTTGATTGAAACGTTCTTCAACAATTCCAGGCAAAGCCGCTGATGCTTTTTCCAAATTACCATATATTCGTATTTCTTTTTTGGCTTTTTGGAGTTCTTGGTCATAATGGTTGATACAATCAGGAATACGTGCTAGATTTCTACTTACTTCACTGTACCAATTAATTGTCGTCATAGCGATCGTCAAACTCTTCTTCCTCTTCGTCATACTCTTCAAACAAAGTGTCAACTGCTTCTTCTAACTTTGGATCAAAGTCTACTATTGCTTTTATTTCTTCGTGATCAACTCCTATGTCATCTAAGCATTTCACAAAGTCAATAGCGGCATCTAACTTCTGTTTTTCAGGAACGTAATGAACAATTGAGTTCCACAATCTTTCTATGTCTTCTTGCGATAAGTCTACCATTTATTAAGCCTCGGATTTATCTACTGTTGCTGGCTCTGACACTTTGTCAAAGTCTGCCATCAGCATATCTAATTTATCTCCGATCCAGGCTTTTCTGAACTCTAGATGTTCTTTTCCTGCAGAATCAATATATTTTAACCTATTACCCTGCTGTGTTAGTATGCCCTTTTTCTCAAATAGGTCAACTAAACCACTGTATGGATCCATACCTGTGTCGTAAGGAATCTTCACTTGTACACTTTCAAAAGGCTTGGCATATCTTGTTTTCATAACTTTGCAGGCCGCTCTAATGCCTCTGACATCTGATATTTTGTTGCCTTTTTCATCCTCTTTAAGTTTTAGTTTTTTCATTGCTATCACTATAGAACTTGCGTAAATGAAACCTTGTCCACCTGAGATCTTGTCATCAGGATCAAACATGTCCTGTGATGCATATGT
>TARA_R100000353_G_scaffold52743_1_pt1 | contig 9979 bp, 19 predicted proteins | sample TARA_R100000353 | Tara Oceans TARA_R100000353 (sample SAMEA2620663) | marine metagenome | biome: marine biome (ENVO:00000447); feature: surface water layer (ENVO:00002042); material: "saline water (ENVO:00002010), including plankton (ENVO:xxxxxxxx)" | depth 5 m | reverse complement strand
ATGCGGTTTAAGGCACGTGAGCGTTATAGCTTTGGTGTCTCAGATTGGCGTTGTGTGTTCGGCACACCGGGCGCAGCATAAGACTTCCGTTTGAGAACAGAAAGAGCGACTTCACAGTCGCTCTTTTTTATTGTATTGTTAGTTATCCTGACAACTCCATTGGGGGGTTGACACTAGCCAAGACAGGAGAAGTGAATGGCTAACACGACTTTTAACGGTCCCGTTCGTTCTGAAAACGGTTTTAAAACGATTATTAAGAACTCCTCAACAGGTGCTCTTACTAATGAAATGACCCTTTCTACCTACAGTACTTCTATAACAGTTGCTGCTACAGGAACTGCTCACAAGGAGTCTTCAATAGGTATTCCAGCTAATTTTATACCTATGGGCGTAGCAATTACAGTTACAAGTGCTGCTGCTAACGCGGTTAATCTTGTAGATATTGGTACTGATACAGATACAGATGGTTACGTAGATGGCATATCCGCCGCCATAAATTCTACAGGCTTTAAAGGTTTCTTTCCTTGTAACGGTGCATTAGGAATGTCTGGTGGTGCTACGACTGCGGCAGATACCACTGCTGACGAAGTAGAACTAGTTGTTTCTGGTACAGCCGGTGCTGGGGGTGTTATTGCGTTGAAGTTTTTCGGTATTTCTTCCGACGCTCCAACTTCTTAATGGGAGTTTGAAATGTCTGATTCTGATGTAAGAACAAAGCGGATTACAGGCACAGGATCTTTATCTGTAGGCCCCGCCCGTATTCGTCAGATACAGTTGAAGACGGCCTCTGGCACACCTCGTCTAACCGTTACTGATGGTGACGGGGGGTCTACTGTGTTAGATTTGGATTTTAACGCTTCTGATACACACTCTGTTAACATCCCAGCAAATGGTATTCGTGTGAGCGATATTTACGTAAGTGCTCTCACAAACATAACTGCGGCAACTATATTCTTCAACTGACGAGAGTTGTATGGCAGAGCGTAAAAAAGCTAAAATGCCGCCCCGAAACAAAAAGAATTTCCGTCCCACAAAGGCTGGGGCGGGAATGACTAAAGCTGGGGTGGCCGCTTACAGGCGAGCAAATCCCGGATCTAAACTAAAAACGGCTGTTACAGGAAAAGTAAAACCCGGCAGTAAAGCCGCAAAGAGAAGAAAGTCTTTTTGTGCTCGCTCTGCTGGTCAGATGAAAAAATTTCCTAAAGCAGCTAAAAACCCAAATAGCAGGCTACGGCAAGCTCGTAAAAGATGGAAGTGCTAATGAAAGCCGACGATGTTTTAAAGCTTTTGGAAAAGCATGAAGAAGAGTGTAACCGACGCTATGCTGAAATACAGAAACAGCTAGATAAACTAGACGTGCGTTTGTGGGGCATAGCAGGTTTAATAGTTGCAGCAGCCGTCGTGCAGAAGGTGTTTTAAATGACCAGTGCAGTGAGAATAGGGGCAGCCGCATGTCCTGTACCTAAACGTGCTACAAGAAGCGTAGTTCGTATGAAAAAAGGCGGAAAGGTTAAGAGTGGTGGGAAGATTTGTCCGGAAGGAAAAGCATGGGCTAAAAGGACGTTTGATACATATCCGTCAGCGTATGCAAACTTGGCAGCCTCAAAATACTGTAAAGACCCAAACTATGCTAAAAAATCAAAAGGTGGAAAAAGAAAAGGTCGATAGATGTTAACAGGAAGAGCTAAAACGCAAGTTAAAAAGGTGGCTAAAAAACTAAGAAAGGCATCTAAAGCACATGCAGGGCAAGCTAAAACATTATCTAAGTTGGTGAAAAATGGGAAACGCAAAAGATCCTAAAAAAGGCACCGGTAAAAAACCTAAAGGGTCTGGTCGTCGGCTTTATACGGATGAAAACCCTAAAGACACCGTGTCGATAAAATTTGCTACACCTGCTGATGCGAGGGCTACAGTTGCTAAAGTTAAAAAGATAAATAAACCTTTTGCTAGAAAAATACAGATACTTACAGTTTTGGAGCAAAGAGCTAAAGTAGCGAAGAAACCTGAACAAGCTAGAATAGCAAAGGCGGGTAAAGAGGCCATACGTAAGCAGCATAGGAGAGCTTAATGGCTAAAGCTAAAAACTGTAAAAACCCTAGAGGTTTTACACAGATAGCTTCTTGTAAAGCACAAGGCAAAATAAAAAGAACTGGTGGAAAGCACAAAGGAAAAAAGGTAAAGTCTAGGAAGTATGGAGGCCGTGCATAATGGGACAATTAAAGCAATGGCTTAAACAGGACTGGGTAAGGATTGGAACAGATGGCTCTATCAAAGGCCCATGTGGTACTTCAAAAGATAAGAAAAACCCTGATCGTTGCTTGCCTAGATCTAAAGCTAATAGTTTATCCAAGAGTGAACGCGCTGCGACTGCGCGTAAAAAGAAAAAAGCGGGAGCTAAAGGAAAGACTACGGTCGCTAATACAAAACCTGCAAAGGTAACAAATTTAAGGAAAGGAGGGGCTGTAACACGCCCTAAGAGACCTTTTAGGGGAAAAAAGATTCCCGGAACTGTTGTAGCACGTGGTTGCGGTGCTGTAATGGCTAACAGAAGAAAACGCACCAAAATTGCATAGGAGCAAGTAATGGCAAAAGAATTTATGACAATGGATGAGTATGCATCTAGCCTTGTTGGAAATGTAGCCCCTACCATGAAGAAAAAAGGCATGGCTAAGGGAGGTAAAGTCCAGAAGATGGCCAAAGGCGGCATGATGAAGAAAAAAGGTTATGCTAAAGGTGGTGCTGTCGGCATGAAGAAGAAGGGCATGGCTAAAGGTGGCAAGGTCCAGAAGATGGCTAACGGCGGCATGATGAAGAAAAAAGGCATGGCTAAAGGCGGTAAGGTCCAAAAGATGGCCAGAGGCGGCATGATGAAGAAGAAGGGCATGGCCAAGGGCGGCAAGGTATAAGACCTTGCCCTATCTTCAAAGTAATATTCCGCATTTCAAATGCTGGGTGCGGAGAGAGTATACATGTAACCATTCTAATTATCATGGCGAGTTTCTTCACGCTATGGCGATTGCGGTTACCACGATGCCCGGTCGGTGTTTAAGCTTTCAGATGATATTCACCGGCTGTGAAACGGATGGCACGGATGAACAGAACGTGCATGGGGGAGCGATGTGGGCTAGAATGCCCATAACTGCGCTTGTTGCAGACACCCCCTTTGAAGAATGGCCAGAACCTATGCCTGTCCATTTGGCGCAGCCTTGGGACTGTATGTCCCATACACACGCAGTTTATCGTTTAGATCGGGCTCATCCGTGCCCTTGGATAGCTAAAATAGGGCCTGAGTTTTACCCGGCTAAGTACTATTTTACAGTAGATTATACTGAAAGTGAGATAGCTGATGACCCGGCACAACATAAGCAAAGCCATGTTTTGGAGCTTTTGGATGCTGGTCCTTATACTGGTAACATCGTTGCTCTGCCTAACAATCGTGTGAGGGTCACACATCCAGCTTGGTTTGAAACAGGTGAGGGTGCGCCAGATTTCTTGCCATCTCAGCATATACACTATTCAAAATCAGATTTAGACTATACAATGGATGTGAACCAGATATTTGATAACTTGTATGCGAAAGATAAGTGATGGCTGTTTCTGGAAGTGTAGATTTTGAATTAGACGTATCTGATTACGTAGAAGAGGCTTTTGAACGGTGTGGCTTAGAGGTTAGAACAGGTTATGACCTTAAAACCGCGCGACGTTCCCTTAACTTGATGTTAGCTGAGTGGGCCAATCGTGGTCTTAATCAGTGGACTATAACACAACGAACCCAAGCCTTAACCTCCGGGACAAGAACATACGCCCTGTCCACGGATATAATAGACATATTAAGTGCCGTTGTAACGCGTAGTAGCACGGATTTTTCTTTAACAAGAGTTAGTCGGGATGACGATTTAAACATTCCTACTAAATCCACCACCGGTAGACCCACACAGTTTTTCTTGGATAGACAAGTAACGCCCAGCTTACGTTTATGGCCAACACCAGATAACAGCACGGATGTGGTCGTTTACAATGCTTTAACACGCATAGATGACGCTGATACTGCGGTAAACACTTTGGATGTGCCTTTTAGGTTCTATCCTTGTTTAGCGGCTGGTTTAGCCTACTATCTTTCACTTAAACGCGCTCCTGAACGCACTCAAATGTTAAAAGTTATATATGAGGAAGAGTTTGAAAGAGCTATGGGAGAGGACAGAGATAGAGCTAGTTTCACAGTGACTCCGGAATATGCTTACTTTAGGGCAAATTAATGGCTAGATACGCCTCTGGAAAAAACTCCTATGCTGTATCTGATCGCTCTGGAATGCGATACAGGTATCGCGACATGCGTAAGGAATGGAACGGTCTTTTAGTAGGTAAAGACGAGTTTGAAAGAAAACATCCTCAACTTGGGCCTTTTAAAAAAGTGCATGATCCACAAACACTTAGAGAGCCTAGACCAGATACCAACAACATATTTAACGCTAAGGTTCAGTTTCCCGTTTTTAACATAACTACTTTGCGGCATGAGCTGGTTCCTCAAGCAGAAGCTCTACTTGGTACTGTTTCTTTTGGAGGCACCGTAGTAACGCCTACAGATGCCACTACAACAGGTGTAAATGCAACAGCATCTCTTGGCACGGTCACTGCTACTGGAACAGGAACGGGTGTAAATGCAACCTTTACGGTGACAGTTGTAAGCACAGGTTATGGTAATAAATACTACATAGACGGGGTACAGCAAGCTACGGTAAACCTATCTGAGGGAAGTACATACAGGTTTGATCAATCAGATAGTAGTAATGCCGGACATCCTTTAAGGTTTAGCACCACCTCAAACGGTACACATGGTGGAGGATCAGAGTATACAACGGGTGTAACCACCAATGGAACACCGGGATCTTCTGGTGCCTATACTCAAATAACGGTGGCTTCAGGTGCTCCAACATTGTATTACTATTGCACTAACCACAGTGGCATGGGCGGACAGGCGAATACACCATGACTTATACACATACTACCTTAAAAACAGCCATTCAAGACTACACAGAAAACAGCGAAACCACGTTTGTTAACAACCTAGATAATTTTATTAGAAACACAGAAGAGCGACTGTTAAAACTAGTTGATCTTGATTTCTTTAGGAAAAATGCGACAGCGGCGACTAGTTCTGGGAATAAGTTTTTAGCTGTTCCCTCAGACTATTTAGCCTCTTTTTCTTTATCCTTAATAAAAAATAGTGAAAATATCTTCTTGCTTCAAAAAGACGTTAATTTTTTACAGGAATACACACCTAATCCAGCCACCACAGGCACACCCAAATACTACAGTTTGTTTGATGTAAATAACTTTATACTAGCCCCAACCCCAGATGATTCATATACATGTGAACTTCACTATTATTACAGACCCGCGTCGATTACAGGAAGTGCGGGGACTTCATGGTTTGGAGAAAATGCTCCAGATGTTCTTTTATACGGCTGTTTAGTGGATGCCTACACCTTTATGAAAGGAGATCCTTCTCTATCGCAAGAATATGAAAAGCGGTTTGTTGAGGCTGCTACTCGTTTAAAACTTTATGCAGAAGGTGTAGAGAATACAGATGCTTATAGAGAGGGATTAACAAGAGTTAGGAAACAATGAAAAAAAACCTGAAAGGGAAAGAAATCGCTATTGTAGCTATGGGAGGCAGCTTTAGCGATTTTGTTTTACATAGGATAAATTCTAAAACATTTGATGAAATCTGGGGTATAAATTGCATAGGTGCGGTATTACAAGTTGACCGCACTTTTATGATGGATCCGGCAGAGCGGTTTTTAGATGACGTAAAAGCTGGAAAACAAACAGGGATAGCAAAAGAGTTTTTACTACAAACTCCAAACAAGGGCCCGATTTATTCTTGTGCTTTAGATAGTAGAGTGCCTGAAATAGTAGAGTATCCCTTGGAAAAAGTCATAAAAGATGTGTCTTTTTGTTACTTTAACAACACCGTGTCTTACGCCATGGCTTTTGCTATTTACTCCAAAGTTGCAAAAATTTGCCTGTACGGCATAGATTTTAGTTACAAAGAGAACATTCATTTTGCAGAAGCAGGCAGGGCCTGTGTAGAGTTTTGGTGTGCAGCGGCCTTGTCTAGAGGAGTGCTTGTTGAGGTAGCTCCTCATTCTGGTCTTTTAGATACTAATGTTCCTGAAAACGAAAAGCTGTATGGTTACCATCGACTAGAAGACCCTTTGGTTCAAAGAATGGTGAATAATCAGCTTATTGTGTCTAAACAAAGCAAATTGTCTGAATATTTACAAGAAGAGGGCCTATCACCCCCAGAACCTTTAGATGGAAAAGACCCTGTTTTAATAGGCAGGCACGATATACCAAACGTAAGTTATGAGGAAAAAAATGATTAGTTTTGAAACAGGCATACAAATGAGCTCTGTTAATGTTATGACCTCTGATGATGGCGGTCATTCTACAGAACAGTTGGTTGAACTGGCTATGGATAAGATTATGACCGTGTCCAATACCGCGCCTCCTGCCATACGGGATCAGGCAGAGGCTTTTCAAAACCATTTGCGTCATGTATTATATCATTACATGGAGTTGGCGCGCCGAGAAGAACGTGCTACTATCGCCAACAAGATGTCACAGGCTGGAAACAGCGATATGGCTGAACTTGTTAGGAGAATATAGACATGGCTATAGCACAAGCGATGTGCACCTCTTTTAAAAAAGAGTTGTTAGAGGGTGTGCACAACTTTAAAAATTCAGGTGGAGACACTTTTAAACTAGCTCTTTATGCAGAGGGTGGTGGCGGAAAATCTTCTACAACTGCAACATTAGGTGCTGCTACAACCGCGTTTACAACAACCGGGGAAGTTGCAAATAGTGGATCTTATTCATCTGGTGGCGGAACATTGACTAGAGTTGACCCAACAACCTCTGGAACAACAGCGTTTACTGATTTTGCTGATTTAAGTTTTACCACGGCCACTATTACTGCAATGGGTGCTTTGATATACAACAGCTCAGATAGTAATGCGGCTGTGGCGGTTTTAGATTTTACATCTAACAAAACGTCAACTTCTGGCACTTTCACCATTCAGTTTCCAACTGCAAACGGCTCCAGTGCGATTATTCGCATAGCTTAATGGAGTAATCCATGAGTGCTGCTAACATCAATGGATGGGGTAGAAGCACTTGGGGTGCTGGAGGTTGGGGCAGCGTCATTCCTGTTGAAGTAACTGGTTTAGCAGGAACCACGGCTTTAAATAACGTCACTACCGTTACCACCGCACAAATTCAATTTACAGTAACAGGTTCAGCGGGAACTGGGGCTGTTGGTAGTGTGGTGGCGGGTGCTGGTGCGAGTGTTAGTGAAGACGGTTTAGTTGGCACGGTAAGTTTTGGCGATGAGTCAGTTGTAGGGACCGCCCTTGTTTCAGCCACAGGGGTCGCTGGAACAGGTGCTGTCGGCAGTGCTACGATAACATCTTTAACCTCTGTTCCGGTTACAAGTTCTGAGTTAGTAACCTTTGTTGGAAACGCCAACATTCCTGTAGATACTGTAGGATTGTCTGCAACAGGAAATATTGGTACAGTGACCATATGGCAAGAGGTTGTTCCTAGCACAACCACGAATTGGATTGAGGTGGCGGCGTAATGGCAAGTTCATATACTTTAAATACAGGCATAGAAAAACCAGCTACTGGTGAACAGGCGGGCACTTGGGGCACGACCACTAACACTAATTTTGACATTATTGACCGCGCTTTAAACGGTGTTGGAGCAATAACTTTGTCAGGAACAACACATACTTTAACTACATCCGATGGTTCCTTGTCGGATGGTATGTTTAAGGTGTTAGTTCTAGGCGGTACTCCTTCAGGAACGAACACGATAACAGTTTCTCCAAATGATGCAGATAAACTATATTTTGTGCTAAACAGCTCTGGTCAATCTGCCACTTTTTCACAAGGCAGTGGTGCAAATGTTACAGTTGCTAACGGTAAAAGTGCAGTAATATTTTGTGACGGAGCAGGATCAGGAGCCGCGGTAACTGACTTAACCTCTACTTTTGTTCCTGAATTAGCTAACGATGCTAGTCCTGTTCTTGGTGGAACATTAACAACTAACGGTAATGTTATACAGGTTGGTGACAGTGGGTCATCCTCTGATGACCGCATACAGTTTGGCGCAGGACAAGATTTAGAGTTGTATCACAACGGTTCTGCTAGCTATGTAGACAACAATACTGGTCATCTTTATCTAAGAAACAACGTAGATGACGATGACGGTGGTAATATCTACATACAAGCTAAAAGTGGTGAAGACGGTATTGTTGTTAACGATGATGGTGCGGTTCAGCTTTACAATGATAACTCATTAAAGGCGGCTACCTCTTCTACGGGCTTTGCTGTTACTGGCACTGTTTTGGCTACAACCAGCACAGCAAGTGTTTCAGGAAGCACCACCCTTGATTTTGAAACAAATCAAAATTTTATTTTAACTTTAACTGGTCCTACAACTTTGGCAAATCCATCTACTGAACAAGCGGGTCAATCAGGGTTTATCATCTTTATCCAAGACGGTACAGGTTCACGAGGAGTCACTTTGGGAACTGATTACGAAACGGCTGGTGCAGCGACCTTAACGCTATCTAGCGCAGCAAACGCTGTAGATATCGTACCGTACGTTGTTCAAAGTTCTGGAAACATTTTGCTTGGTAAACCGCAACTGGCTTTTGCATAGGGGTTGATATGTCAGGTCCATTTGGAGCAGGTGCTTTACAGTTTTTTAGCGGTGCAGGTGACTTTTATACGCACAAAATAGACCAATCCTTGCGGTTTGAGGATAGTAATAATCCATATTTAAGCAAAACATTAAGTGGCTCTGGCGGCACTATCTTTACTTTTTCTTGTTGGGTAAAGCTGGGTAATATAGGCATCAACCGTTGTCTTTTACAGGGTTATGCTGATGCAAACAACTTTGCTCAGATAGTTTTGTACAGCGGAAACTATATAGGTATGTATTCTGCAACAAGCGGAACCGCCAGACTTTTTGCTTATACACAAGGATTACAGCGTGACCCAAGTGCTTGGTACAACATTGTAGTAAAATTTAACGGCACTTCAGGTTCTGAAGAATTTAAAATTTACGTCAACGGTGAAAATCAAACGCTTACAACTAGCACCTCTTTGTCTGCTCATCAGAGCAATATTGGAAAAAATAACGCTCACTATATAGGAAACAATTATAATCAGTCTTTAGATATGGACGGCCATATGGCGGAGGTCAATTTTATTGACGGAACTGCTTTGGACGCAGATTCATTTGGCGAAACAAAAGCTGGCATTTGGATACCTAAAGATACATCTGGTTTAACATTTGGTACAAACGGTTTTCGTTTAACTTTTGCAGAAGCTGGAGACTTAGGTGCTAATAGCTCATATACAGTTAACGACATTTTTGGCGATTCATCTGCCGTAGCCACCTATCTATTTGATGGAAGCATTGTTGACGCTGGCGGTACTTATAACGGCACAACAACAAGCGTTACGTTTACTGATGGGATTGTTGGAACTCAAGCTGGTGTTTTTAACGGGACTAGCAGTAAGTGGGTAGCTGGCACTCATTTATTTGGCACTCATGCCACTAATATTGACATTTCACTTACAGGCTGGTTTCAGGTTTCCGCAAATTACAAATATATAATTACTGATGGATACGCTGGAACTGGTGGCGGGTTTTTTGCCATTTATACAGACGGTAGTGGGCGACTCGTGGCTGGAACTGGTGATGCGTCTGGCACTAATAACATTTTAATTACTGGTTCTGAAACAGTGACAGATGGCGACTGGCATTTTTTTGCATTTACAAAAACTGTCAGCAGTGGAACAGCCACAGGTAAGTTATGGGTAGATGGAAACTATGCGGGGTCAGACACAACTACATCTACTATCGCTTACAGTAATGAAACTGCTTTTGGTTATTTTGCATA
>TARA_R100000353_G_scaffold150138_2_pt1 | contig 10029 bp, 10 predicted proteins | sample TARA_R100000353 | Tara Oceans TARA_R100000353 (sample SAMEA2620663) | marine metagenome | biome: marine biome (ENVO:00000447); feature: surface water layer (ENVO:00002042); material: "saline water (ENVO:00002010), including plankton (ENVO:xxxxxxxx)" | depth 5 m | reverse complement strand
AGACTAAGTATGGGAACTGAGTACGCTCATGTCTTCTTGCCGATAGCATCGACAGAAGTCGTGACACATAACCTAAAACCCCGACTGGCTTCTGGTGAAGCATTAACAGGTACTCCAGTGGTGACAGACGTAACCGATGCTGGTTCCGCAACTGGAGAACTTACGATTGCAGGCACGACGCTAAATGCTGTAGCCGATACGGTCAATGGCTTTGGTATCAACCAGGCAATCAAGTTTAGAATTAGCACATCGTCAACAACGTCTGACAGTTACCTGCTTAAGTTGTCCTGCGAAAAGGATACGAGCGATGGCCAGACACTAGTTGATTACCTTTTCGTTCACTTTGATTATCCTTGCCAATGATTAACAGCGGAAAGACAATTCGAGAAGGTCAGCGCGACCGAATGCGTGAGATACGTGCTCGGCAAGCCGACATTGGTGATATCCCAGAATGCGAGAACTGGGAACGTCGCCAATCATGCAAAGACGACCTGCGTAAGTTCTGCGAAACCTACCGATCTGATGTGTTTACGTTTGATTGGTCAGAAGATCATTTGAAGGTACTCCAGATTACCGAGGACGTTACCTTACGGGGTGGCCTGTATGCAGTAGCAATGCCTCGAGGCAATGGCAAAACGACCATCTCAATCACTGCTGCTATGTGGGCTTTGCTTTATGGCCATCGACAGTTTGTCTGTCTGGTAGGAGCTACCGCAGGTAAAGCAGAAGACCTACTCAAATCAATCAAGACTGAACTACGATTCAACCCACAACTCAATGAGGACTTTCCTGAAGTCTGCTACCCGATCACTCAATTAGAAGGTCGCGCGACCCGGGCTAACGGGCAAACGACAAATGGTGTACCCACCAATATGCAATGGCTAGCCGACAAGCTAGTGTTCCCATCAATTGAAGGATCGAAGTCCTCGGGATCAATCATCTCGGTTGCGGGCATTACTGGAGACATCCGCGGTCAACAGCATACGTTGCCTGAAGGCGGCATTATCCGTCCTGACATGTGCATTGTAGACGACCCACAGACGCGCGAGAGTGCTTCTTCACCATCACAGACAGAAACTAGGTTAAGGATCATACAAGGCGATATATTGGGTCTCAGCGGCCCTGGAAAGAAGATTAGCTGCATCCTGCCCTGTACGATTGTCAAGAAGTACGATCTTGCCGATAGACTGCTCAAGAGAGAAGAGTTCTTGGACTGGAAAGCTACGAAGACACAGATGATGTATGGCAAACCCGAACATCCTGAAATGTGGGAGAAGTACCGGGAATTGAGAGATGAGGCATTGCGAAACGATCTGGACTCGGAGTTGTACAGCAACTTCTATCTGGAGAACCGTGACGCTATGGATGAGGGCCTGACAGCGGGCTGGAAACAACGTTACACCGATGATGAGCATTCGGCGATACAGCACGCAATGAACCTTCAGTTTCGCGACTGGGAGGCTTATCAGGCAGAATACCAGAACGAACCTAGCGAGAATGATGACTCGGAGAGTTTGAAGGCAGAGTTCCTACTAGACAACATGCACCATTGTGAACCTGGCTTGGTTCCCCTCGATGTGCAAAAGGTCGTTGCCTTTGCAGACGTTCAAAAAGAGTGTTTGTATTGGATGGTTATAGGTTTCACCGACAACTTTACCGGCTATATTATTGACTATGGGCAATGGCCAGAGCAGAAGGATAAGAACATTACGCTGCGTAACCTACGCACCACATTGTCCAAGCTATACCCAGACACAACACTGGAGCACCGACTGCGAGAAGCACTGACAGGGCTTAGTCAGAGCATTCTGGATGTCAACTTCAAGAGAGAAGACAACGTTGAACTCGCAGTATCTAGGTTAATGATTGACGCCAACTGGGGACAAACACGGGATGTTGTTTACAACTGGTGCAGGACTAGCAAATGGAAAGCATACGTGATGCCAAGTCACGGTCGCGGTATTGGTGCTAGTAGTCAACCACTGAATCATGGAAAGAGTAAAAAGGGTGGTGTAAAGATCGGATCTCACTGGAGAGTCGAAACGTCTAAAGAAATGCCGATTCGGTATTGCTTGTACGATGCAAACCTTTGGAAGAGTTACACGGCGGCTCGTCTGAAATGCCCAGCAGGAACCGAGGGCAGTATCTCAATACCAAAACAGAATCCAAGAGAACACAAGGCACTCGTAGACAACCTCATAGCAGAATACCCTGTCCGGGTTGAGGGGCGAGGCAGAACGGTTGAGGAATGGAAACTCAAACCTGGGCAAGACAATCACTGGTGGGACTGCGTCGTCGGATGTTGCGTCGTTGCCAACATGGAGGGCGTCAAAATGCGAGGGGAGAAGAAAGTCAAACAACAGGAACAGAAGGCACCTCGCTCGCCTAAGAAAGCGGTTCTTTTATAAGGGGGTACTCCAGTGACTTGTCACAATGCAGATAAACAACGAGAGATTGCGTTTTGTCAGCAGATGATTGACACCCTGCGAGAACGGCTTTTAGAGTCGGCAGGTATGCAGTCGATGAGTGTTGATGGTTTGAGCGTAACCTACGCAACAGGCAGTGCATCAGTCCGAAAGGAACTGCGGTACTACGAGAAGCGTTTGCAGCAACTGCAAGGTTCGAGCTACTACAAGTCCATTGATCTCGGTAAAGGTCTGTAATGTTTAACGCAATCACCAAAGCTGCAAAGACGCTATTCAGTTACGATGTGACTGGATATGACGCGATTAATCCCAAAGCCAAGAGACGCAACTCTGGTTACGAGGTCAAGAGTTCTGACGTTTTGATGGACGATCAAGATCGTCGCAAGATGATGGAGTCTGGCCGTGACCTATGGCGTAACTTCTCTGCCGCTAGTTGGGCAATACGCAAACACCTTGATTACGTTGCCTCATTCAACTTCCATCCCAAGACGGGCGATGCTAGGCTTGATGCCGATCTAGAAGCATTGATGGAAATGTGGTCACGATGCGGCAACTGTGAAGTAATGGGCAAACACTCATTCCGGCAGTTCGTCAGGTTGATCGAAACCAGGCGAGTCATTGACGGTGATGTGTTTATTATCAAGCTACAGGATGGCCGTCTGCAAGGTCTTGAGGCAGATCGCATTCGAAACCCCTATGCTCCGATAATGGACCTAGGTAACGGTCTGAGGAAGGTACACGGCATTACCATCAATGCCAGTGCTCAACCGCTTGCCTACTCACTGTGGAACAAGACGCCGCAATACCACTACAACTATGACCGCGAGCTACGTGCTGAGAACATCTACCACTGTGGGTACTTCGATAGCTTTGATCAGATCCGAGGTGTCAGTCCTTTAGCTTCGGCCATTGCACCATTCCATGACATCTTGGAAGTGACCGAGTATGCTCGCCTCAAAGCTAAGGTATCTCAGTTGTTTGCACTGACGATTAGCCGAGATTCACCTGACTTTGCCGAGGACTACGATGCACCAGGTTACGACCTAAAGAACTTTGGTAAAGGTCCAATCATGTTGGATCTTGATCCTGGCGACAAGGCAGAGTTTCTGGAATCCAAAACCCCGTCCACTGAGTTTCAGGACTTCATGAAGATGAGTCTTGACGTTGCACTAAAGGCATTGGACCTAGACTGGAGCATGTTCGATTCGTCTCATACGAATTACTCGGGCAGTCGGATTGCCCTACTCCAGTACCGAAAGTCTTGTGTCGCTAAACAGGAAGGGCTAAAGGATTTGCTTTACAACATCACAAGCTGGAAAATCCAGCAATGGATCTCAACTGGAGTACTACGCCTACCCCGCGGATGGCGAATGCCGCGCGTCAAGTATGAGTGGATTCCCGATGGCATACCCTGGTTTGACCCTAGCAAAGAACTGCGTGCTGACATTGACGCAATCAATGCTGGGCTAAAGACACATGCTGAGATTCGTCGTGAGAGATACGGTGATGACTGGTATCAAGTTGCGGAAGCACTGGCCAAGGAACAACAGTTTAAAGAAGAGATTGGTTTGAACGGTGCAGCAGTAGCCCCACAACAGCCAAGTGCTCCAGTAGTGGAGGATGAAGAGGATGCCTGAGAACGAAGGTTACAAACCAACTGACGCGATGGCCAATGCTGCTAGGCGTGGACTGGAACTACGCAAAGAGAACGGCGGCAAAGGTGGTACAGCAGTGGGCGTTGCTAGAGCGCGAGACATCGCCAATAAGAAGAATCTAAGTCTATCCACAGTAAAACGCATGAACTCGTTTTTCTCGCGTCACAAGGGCAATGAGAAGGCTTCACCGGGACAGGACCGCAGTAAAGACAAAGGCTACATTGCTTTTCTCTTGTGGGGTGGTGCTCCAGGTAGGTCATGGGCCAAGCGAATCGTTGAACGAGCAAACAAATCGGAGAATAGTATGAGCAATAAAATGGAAAAGGTATTTTGCCTGGAGTCGATTGATATCTCGGTCGGGGAAATTGATCGTGAGAAGGGTGTCATTTACGGTGCCAAGGTCATCGAAGAAGGACCGCTTAATGACGACCGGCCATACGAGGTGGACGATGTAACTCTTGAACAGGTTGTGGACTACGGTAACAAACCTAACAAGGGCGTCAAAGTTCGTCTCACTCACCCTGATGGCGATTCGATGGGCCTGCATTTGGGGCGAGCAAAGGACTTTCGTTTGGATGGTCCGATGGTGAGGACTGACGTTCATTTTGCTAGTGCAGCAGCGATCTCACCGAAAGGTGATATTGCAAACTACGTTATGACCCTTGCCGAGGAAGATTCGGAAAGTCTGGGGATGAGTGTTGCTACCATCCTTGATAAACCTGCGATGATTGAAATGTCAGATGATGACGGTGTCGCACCACTACGTTTCTCGCATCTTTACGCGGTCGATGTAGTTTCGGAACCTGCCGCCACTCGAGGTGGCTTATTCTCTAAATCAGATGAGGAGTCTGAGATGAGTAAAGAGCAAACCGCTGTTGAGGCGGTAGAAGAAGTGGTCGAGTTGGCTGAAGAAAAGGTTGATGACCAAGTGGTTGTCGAAACCCTTGAGAAGTCTGCTGACCATGCCGAATATGTTGAGGTCTTTGGTAATCAAGGTGCCATGTGGTTCCTTGAGGGTAAGAGTCTCAACGAATGTTATCGTGAAGCACTTTCCGTTGCTCAAGAGAAGATTGCAGAACTGGAAAGCCATGTTGAAACGCTGACCCTCGAAGAGGAGCAAAGTGCTCCAGTTTCAGGTGAAGAGCAACCTGCCGAACCTTCTGTGGAATTGTCAGAAGAGCAAATTCGCGCTCATGAACAACAACTGCGAGAACGAGAAGACATGAAGCGAGGTATTACTCCTGACATGGCCCGTGCCGCTTCCGCCCTCGCTTCTATTAAGTAACTAATAATCTCCAAGGAGAACTGAAATGGCTGATGCCAACTTAAGAACTTCCGATGTCCTGACGTTCAACAACGTCGATATGGACGCAATGCTTTCCGAAGTATTGGACTCCGCTCCCTTCCTTGCTGCTCTTCCTGCGAAGACTGCAACGAGTGACTTGTTCAAGTACACGAACAAGACCGCTAACCCTTCGGTCGGATTTAGGGCTACCAATGCGGGTATCGAAGGAACTCGGGGAACATACGAACAAATCGTTGTGACCCTGAAGTATCTTGATGCTTCGTTCTGGGTTGACGTTGCTGTTGCTGATACTGACCAACGGGGTGCGGATCACGCCATCTTGGTTGAAGCGGTTGGCCACTTGCGTCAAGCTATGCGAGAAGTCGAAGAGCAAATCCTGCGAGGCACCAACAACATCGGTGCTGGCTTTGATGGCTTTGAAGACCTTGCCAACTTGAATGCTCTGGCCGATACCATGGTCATTGACGGTGGTGGATCGGGTTCAGATGTTTCTAGCGTCTACCTGCTTCACGCTGGTGAGCAAGGTGTTGAAATTGTTTGGGGCCGCGGTGGTGAATTCACTGTTGGTCCTCGCCAGATTGTTGATCGTCCCGATGGAACGAACCAGCAGTCCTTCAAGGCTTACTCTCACATGATCGGCGGCTACTGCGGACTCAAGCGAGGTCATGACCTCTCTGTTTGCCGTATCGCCAACCTAGAGGATGCTTCAAGCAACAGCCTGACTGACGATCTTATTGCACAAGCAATGGCACTGTTCCCCGTGGATCAGAAGCCAAACATGATCGTTGCGGGTCGAGCACAACAGCATCGTCTCCAACAGAGCCGGACTGCCACGAACCCAACTGGTGCTCCAGCCCCGTTCCCTGCTACGGCATTCAACACGGAAATTATCACCGTGGAAAGTCTGGCACAAAACGAAACTGCAATTACCTAATAGGTGATTTATGAACGCCTTTGACTCGGCTAGTAGGGCCTTGTTTAAAACTCTTAGTCAAGCCGCAGGCGTAAATGTCTCGTACAAACGCTCGGGGGGAAATACTCTTTCCCTTCGGGCTGTACGGGGCCAAACCCAGTTTAATCAGACTTCTGCGATTGACGGTGAGACTTTATTTATGGAATCAAACGATTTCATATTCCTTGCCTCGGACATGAGAGATGGAAGTAGCACGTTTCTGCCCGCAAGGGGAGATACAATTACCGATGATGGAGTGACCTACGTTGTTCTGTCTGAAGGTGGTGACGCTATGTTTAAGTTCACAGATCAAAGCAAGAAGACAATTAGGGTTCACTGTAAAGGTGTTGGTTGATGCAGTACGTGAAAGAACTTCAAAATGAGTTGGTCAATGCGATCAAGGTTGGTAGCTATACCAAGCACCCCTCTGAAGTTTTCAGGGACTTCATCCCTCAACACGAAGGTGACAACCAACCATTTGTCTGTGTAGTAAATCCTGCCTCAGTAGAAGACTCCAAGGTGGCACGTTGTAGTTCATGGATGAAGTCTGTTGAATTGCGAGTGCTCGTCAGGGATTTCGTTCCTGTGAGAGGCGATCTGGACGTTGCTGATGGTCAAGAGGCTGAAGTCGATGTTCTGTTGACGGTATGCCAAGAGATCAAAGACCACATCAGAGCAAATTACTATCAGTTGTCTGCTGGCGGGATTTCTTTTGTTCTAGACGACATCGTTCATGATCCGCTATACGATTACTCGCTTTTGTTGGAGAGCAGTACGTTTATCTCCAGCCTTAGCTTCACCTATAAAGGAATGGTTTAATGGCAGCTATTTTGGCTGAAGATGCCAAGCTCTATCGCAATACGGGGACGTATGCTTCCCCGACATGGGTTGAAATCTGCAACGTAATGGACCTGACTCTCTCATTGGAGCAAAGTGAAGTAGAAGTTACTCGCCGCTGCTCTGGAGGATTTAGGGACTACCTCAATGGTTTGATCGATGCAGGCGTAGAGTTCAAGATGCTCTACGATAATGACGATGCAGCGTTCACTGCTTTCCAGGATGCCTTCTTCAACAAGACCAATGTTGAACTTGCAGTCATGGATGGTGACATCACAACGAGTGGCAACGAAGGTTTGCGAGCAGTCATGATGGTTCGTTCCTTTACTCGGAATGAGTCACTTGGCGAAGCACTTAATGTCGATGTATCTTTGAGGCCAGTGGTAAATACTGCAAACTCAGGTGCTCACGCACCTCCAACCTGGTATGAGGTTCCGTAGTGGCAAAGTTTAAGGACGGCAAGGGCAGAGAATGGTTTTTGAAGATGGACTACTATCTTGCGACAAAGATAGAAGATGAGTTGGATATCCCAATTCTGTCTAATCTAAACGAAGTCAGTTTCTCACCAAGACATTGCGTTGAAATGGTTTGGACACTCATTGAAGAGCGTGCGGAGAAGCTCGGAGTTGATCCAGAAGATTTCGGCAAGAATGTTGCTGGTGAGCAAATGGAAGATCTCTGCGATGCCCTCCTCGAGGCAATAGCTTTTTTCTACGAGGGCCTGTCTCCGCAACAGGCCCAAATTCTACGGATGATGCAGAAGGTTCGGAAGAGCCTGAGCGGAATGATGGAGGAGCATCTAGAATTAATCTCAGACGAACGTTGCTTAACCTTGCTGGCTTCTGCGGCGTCGAGCCTTGGCGATTCACTGCCTGGGAACTTGGAGAACTTTGTAGATCAAGACTCCCATCAGATGATGGATTTAATGTTAGAGGCGTTCAAGGGAGTGGCAAACAAAAAGTCAGACTCGATAGAAACAACCTCTCAATCCTGAAGGGGGCTTTCAGTGTCAAGGAAAAGGTTGACGGGTAGAGACAAGAAGAACTTCATCAAGGCCAAGATCTGGTGGGCAACCGGTGACGTTGGAATGGCTTTGATGGAGTCTGTTAACGAAGCCAATCGCCTGTTCGCTATTGACATTAGGGAGAAGTCTAGAAACTACATTAAAGGGAAGAGACCAGACAGCAAACCATTCCCTCAAGATGTCTTAGCAAAAAGCACTGGTCAATTCAGAAAGAACTCTGTAGCAAGACCAGGTGACAAGGCAGCTAAGTTTTATCGCCGCGCATCACTTAACGTTATTGAGATGGATCGAGTACGTGGCAAGCAAGGCCAGGTTCTTAAGAATGCAATCGTCCGTTTCAAAAACTCCAGTGGCACGAAGAACTATAGAGTTCCGACATGGATTGTCGGACCTGTAAACGGTGGGCTAGGACCGACTCCAAGGAACAAGATCGGTTCAATGACTGTTGCCAAAAAACAAGAGAAGGGCGGTAGCCAACTACGAAAATGGAGAAAGGTTCCAGCTATTAAGCAGCGTGGCAAAAGAAACGCATACTGGGACGGAGAATGGAGAACGGAGTTCTGGGACATCAAGAAAACTCCTAGAGCAGACAAGCCGGAAACCAAGAGACTTCGTTACTTAATGTTGGCCCAGAAGGGCTGGATACCTTGGCAAAAAACCGATACCGGAGCAAGGGACTGGACTGCTTATCACAACATTCCGTGGCAAAAGGGTCTCTTCAAGCAGGGCAAGAAGTCATTCATGGTCAGGGGCCTTAAGAAGGCATCTACTAGAGCTAGGAAGAAGTTGCAAGCTGCAAAACAATACTTCCCCAAGTATGCAAGAAAGTTTGTCAAATTGACAAGCGGAAAAGGAATCAACATATGAGTGCAGCCAACAACATCATAGCTGGACAGGCTATGATCCTAGCTGAGATTAAAGGAATTAACAAAGCGGTTGCTGATCTTGGTCGTCTAGACAAGAGTATGCGCAAGACCGCTAAAAACACCTCTGTCATGGCGAAAGCTACAAAGATGGCCAGAGGAGCACTGGCCGCACTGGTAGCTATTAATATCATTCAACGGAATATCAATAAGTTTGCAGGTGCATTGATGTCTACCGTTGATGCTATGGATCAACTAGACAAAGCATCTAAGCGATTAGGCTTGACCGTCCAAGAGTTTCAGCAATTGTCGATTGCAACCAAGATGGCAGGTGTCGAGTTTGAACAATTGCAAACCGGCTTCGCCTCAATGCAACGCAACATCGGTATGCTTGCTATGGGTACTGGTGAAGCAAAAGAAGCATTCCGTCAACTTGGCCTGTCCGTTCGTGACCTCGAAGGTAAAACAGGACTCCAGCAAATTGGCATAATTGCAGATGAACTAAACAAATTCTCTGAACCCGCAGAGAAAGGTGCATTGGCGATGAAGATCTTTGGTGAAGGTGGCATGCGATTGCTGCCATTCCTTAACCAGGGATCGGAGGGAATCCAGCAACTTACACGGAATGTATCCATCCTCACTGGAGAACTTAGCGAGGGTGCTGTATCTGGACTGGTCGAAATTAAAGATCTTCTGGCATTACTTGGAGAGACGGGGAATATAGCACAAGCAGAGTTCTTTGCTCAGTTTACTGACATCATAAGGGTATTTACGCTGGCCATGATTGCCGCTGCGCATGCTCTTAAAGAAATGGATTTTGAGAAAATGTTCTCGGGACTAATGGAAGCAAACATTGGTATTGACCAAATGACCGTACTCACAGGAGCCTTAACTGTTGGAGTGCTTGCATTTGCAGCAGGCTTGCGAGTTGCAGCCGGTGGTGTTGCGGCTTTTACATTGGCTGCC
>TARA_R100000353_G_scaffold16191_2_pt1 | contig 10056 bp, 1 predicted proteins | sample TARA_R100000353 | Tara Oceans TARA_R100000353 (sample SAMEA2620663) | marine metagenome | biome: marine biome (ENVO:00000447); feature: surface water layer (ENVO:00002042); material: "saline water (ENVO:00002010), including plankton (ENVO:xxxxxxxx)" | depth 5 m | reverse complement strand
TTCCTGTTTGCCTTATAACTTGATCTGGAAGACGAACTGTTCTTGTCCATATATCTTCTGGTGGATCCAATTCCACATTACCCTCAAATGAAGGTAACTCATAAGGGTTAACATTAATAATGTCATCAACTTCACCAGTTCTTGTTGCATACGGTTGAGTTATCCATTCAACTTCTTCATAATTTAATGTGACAATATCTCCTGTTTTTCTCACATTTGAATCAAATAATTCAAAATCTGTATTAAAATCTAAAACAGAACTAATTGTAGATTCTTTTGGGGTTATTTGAGATGCTAAAGTATCTCTTGTTCTAAAAGGTATTAATTCTTGAGCTATTGGATTTACCTGTACAGATGATAAATCTGTATTAATAAAATCGTAATTTCTAAAAGCATCTACAAAAAATCCACTTTTAAATCTATTTTTACCCTCATCATCTAAGATTTGCAAAGATTGTGCATTAACTTCTAATAATGATAAAGTTGTGGTTTCTTCTAGATTTGACACTCTATCTTCAATATCACCAATATCTCTCATGGTAAATCTTCGATTATCATCAAGTGTTAGTAATGCATTTTGAGTATTGTAAAGATATGGTGGTAACTCAATAGTTGCTAACTGCATCACCTCATCATTTTTAACTGGAGGTTTTGGATCTAAAGATGAGATTCCTTTTTCATAAACAAAATCTCCAAATTTATTCAAATAAACTCTATCAATTCTTGGTAAATAATATTCAAATGAAGCTGAGGAACTTTCATTAGGTTTTAAATATTGTAAAATAGATGTTCCACTGAAATCTCTATGTGAGAAATCAAATGGTGATTTTGTTTCAGTAGTTGCATCATAAGCAGAAACTCTTGGTCTAAAATCAAAAGTATCGGTTGCTCTTACTTCAGATAATCCAATAGATGGAATATCATTTGAGAATCTTTCCTCATCGTAACTAAAGACTGTAAATACATCACCATCATCATTACTTGGAACATCATAATAATCAAATACAACTAGTAAAGGACCTTTTGGTTCTGAAACATTTTTTGTTCTAACCAATCTAGAATAATCATAAAACTCATCTTTTTGTCCTTTATCCAAAGTGAATGAATTTGTGATATTTTTATAGACACCAATCTCAATTGCTTGAATTTCAGTTTTTATATTTGAATCTAAAAATGTTACTTCATCAGAAGAATTAAATTTATTCGCAGTTAAGTAAACAATAGATATTTTATTTTGGGATGGTTTTCCTACAATTCTTGCTAATGCTTTACTATCTTTTGCTAAAATGTTTTCACCTATAATAGCATTTGTATCAACATCAACAGTACTTGAAAATTGTAAAACATCCAAAGTTGGTGTTTGACTATCAATAGATTCATAAACTGCTAAAAATTTAACTACATCTGGATAATTGAGTGATATCTCTTCATCTTGAACTCTCAAACCATATCTAGCATCAAAAACTAAACCATCAGATACTTCTGCAGCACCATTTCCAGTTGCAGTGCTTCCTGATTTTGAATATTTTGATCTTGTAACATTCAAAACTTGACTTCGTTTATAATTTTTAATCTTTGATTTAACAGAATTTTTTGTAAGAGTTACATCTATAGTCTTAGAAGTATCAGTACCAGCATTTGCAATTTCAATATCTATTCCAGCATTATTGTATGAAAAAGCATCTTTTGTAATTGCTATGGGTGCACCACTTGATGTCTCAAATAAGGAATATCTTTCTTGATCAAAAACATCAAACACTGCTTCTGCTGCAGAAAATCCCAAATTAGTAGTAATATCTAGAGGTAATTTACCACCACTTGCAGAATTTGATACTTTTTTTGTAATTTTTATCTTAGACTTAGTTAAATCAACACTCGATATATTATCATTTGGTAAATGAGCATATAAAGTTCCTTGTCCTGAAATTAAAGGTGCACCTAAAAATGCAGGTAATGATGTAGAACCTGAAGTAACAAGGTTTCCGTCAAAAACATTTGCTACTGAATTTGCAGCAGATAATGTTAACTCTGTGCCACTAGCATTAATAGCAGTAACAATATTAAAAGTTTCTAATGAAAAACCTGGTCTTTGAAATCTAATAACATCTCCTACTTTAATACCAGAAAATTCTTGACCACTTGCAGCCATTGTTTGACCACTATTTGTAATAGTTACTGTGTCAATATTATTGGGTAGTTTAAATTTTTCAAGGACTACATCAGCTTCAAAAGTTGCACCCTCTCTAATAGATTTTATATCTTGAGAGGTATATGCGATAAAACTATTAATTGTTCTTGGAAAATCAACACCATTTATTTGTAATTGTTCTCCCTCTACAAAAGTTCCTGAAGTCTGATTCAATGTTACACTTGTAGTATTATCACCAACAGCAGCAAATCCACTTGCACCACTATTTTTTCCTTTTACAAAAGATCCTGCTGTTAATTCAGAAGGACTAATTGCTTCATTTAAGGATAAAACAGTATTTGTTTGAATATCAAACAATCTTAATTCCCATCTTGTAGACTGATTTACATATGGTGCGTCTTCTAAATTAAAAGAATAAGCTCTTGCACTTCCAACAGTAGTGCCAAGAGTATTCAATAATGTAACCACATTTCCTGAATTTATAATTCCTTTCGTAACATTATTGACTTTAATAAGATTACCCATTTCATATGATAATCCAATATCACTTCTTATACCAACATCTCTTGGTTTATCAATATCAATAATAGTTGTTCCTACCTTTTCTACATTATATCCTCTTACATATGCTTCACCTGCAGATAATTTTAGACACATCAAATCATCAGATGGTTCATTTCCCTGCTCTGTAGTGTCGTCTGAGAAGAATAAACCATTGTTTCCTATATTGTCATTCAATGAGTTAAATACTCCCATTCTAAAGGGTGTGATGCTATAATCACCCGACTCTTCATATGTCCTTTCAGCAACCCAATCACGAATTTTATTATATTCACTCTTAGGTTGCATTACTTTTAACTTACCTTCATCCAATCTCATCAATTCGATGAAATCTGTATCATTCTTATCTGTTATAGGTTTTTTAAATAATACTAAATTTATTTTAAGTCTGTCTCCACCTGGTGCAGCAAAATTAGTAAATCCTTTTGCATTGTCAAATAATGAATTATCTTCTTTCGCATTTACTATTGTTTCTTCTATTTTCAAACCCACACGATATGAAGGGGTATTTGTATAATTGTCTAATATAATGGTTTGATCAGAAACTCTTACAAAAAATCCTCTAATGAAAAAGACACCTTGAGATATAAAAGCTGCAGATCCTATTGATGTTGCATTTTCAGAAATTAGTGATGCAAACGGTGTATTTGCAGTGATTGTTGTATTTCCGTATATAACATTCTCTGTACAAGTTAAAGTTTCTCCATCAGTGAAAGCACTAATTTTTGAGTTACTATCTCCTGTTACATAATTTACGTATAATGTAACATCAGATACATCCTCATTATCAGGTAAAGATATAAATTTTACGATAGCCTGAATACCAGATTCACTACCAATAATTTTTTTACCTAAAAATTCATTTATATAGACAGATATATCTAAATTGAAATTGGTTTTGTTTAACTTTACGGCACTAAAGTTTGTATCAAATCCAATTCCACCAGGTATAACGACAGATCCCTCTTTGAATACATGTTCACCAAAAGATTGTATTTGATCTTGTAATATTGATTGTTGAGTCGTTAACTCCCTTGCTTGTACTGGAAATCCTGGTTTATATAAAACCTTATAAAAATTTTTCTCACTATCATAGTCATCATAATACGGACTTACATTAAGATTAATTTTTTGTGCCATTTTCTTTAGAATTCCAGAATGATTTTAACGTCTTCTTTTTGTCTGATGTTTCTTTCAACTTCTTGTCGATTATCAATGTAAATAACATTACCAGTCTTTTTATTTATTTCAGGATTAGCAAGACCATTTGTGAACTGCACACCTAAATTGACTAATTTATTATTAACCGATGTTGAGATACCTGTAAAATTTTCTATTGCAGAAGAAAAACTTACTGAACCACCAGTAGAGAAGATTTTCCTCCCAGATTCAAAGGATAATACTTTTGAAGATGATTTTATACCATCAAAATCAGTATTGTCATGAGTAGTTTGATTTAAATAGGAATTTCTATCTTGAATATATTTCAAGACTCTAGTATCTCTATCATATGAAGACACAATTCCTTTTGCTAAATTTCCACTTGAAGTTGTTTGTGCAATACCTACACCTATCATGTCATTATATGCTGATTCGGGTGTAAGACCTGGATCAGTGGTTAATTTTGCTGCAAATAAAGATGAAAATTGTGATGTTGTAAGTATACCCGAATTTGAAGAATCTAAAGGATTTTTCAAAATTCCAACTTGCCCAAAATGTGTGTCAGTAGGAAAATCTTTTGTTGAATCATCAAAACGTGAATATACCAAAACTTTATCGGCACCTAGTTCAGTGTAAATATCAGTTCCATGACCTTTTGATGGTGGAATAATCGGTATTAACTTTGCTCTAGTTGTTACGTTATTGTCGATGTCTGTGAGATCAACCATACCAAAAGTATATCCTGATCCACCATTAGTTATAAGTGTATCAGTAATTTTTCCATCACTATTAACTGTAACTCTTACTTGTGCTTCACTTCCATCACCAAGTATATTACATGAATGAGATCCTTCTGCATAACCAAAACCACCATTTTCGATATAAACCTTTCTTATTTGATTTTTGTTTATATCAGAGTCTCCTGCTTCCCTTACTGCCTGTATTTGTGAATCAGTAGAAGTTGCCCAATCATTTGGTAAAACAATGTACTCTGTTGAATCAAATTTTACTACGTCACTTGGTGAAACTGTAAACAAATATTTCCATACATATGGATCTTGTGTACCAGCAGCTGCTGGTTCTAAATCAGTGAATGTTGGTTCGTCTAAAGATTCAACTCCTTTTGCATCAGTTGCAGTGGGATCACCAAATCCTCCATTTGATAAACAGATGTAAACTTTAAATTCAGAAGTTATTACATAGTAGTTTGTTTTGTATAAACTTCCAGTTTTAGAATTTGGTGCTTGATTTGTTTGCTCATTATAATCATGACGATAAATATCGTATCTTGTATTAGCTGCCCAAGTATGTTTTTTTACTACCCTTCGAATATTTGAAGAATTTATTTTTTTACCGAATAGTGAAGTATCTCTGTAGTGAGTTAGATATTGTTGATTATCGACAGGATCAGATGGCCAAGTCGGATTATCTGAGGTTGTTCTACCAAAACCAGCAGCTGATGGATTTGGCAATCCCAAGAACACATAATAAGAATTACTAGAGTCTAAAACAGAATCTACAAAATTACCTGCGTTTACTATTCTAAATTGATCTGTTACTACCGCTGGCATATTATTAGTTTTTTAGATATTTATACATTATATTTAACATTATTTAAGATGGTGTAATTAATCCACCTGTTTTTGCAAGTGTATCCGATCCACCAGTTCTATTAATTGATGGGAAAGTTGTTAATCCTGAGTCAACAATGAGTCCTTTTACATTAAATATTATAGGTGAGGATGATCTAGTGAATCCACTTATTTTTCCTACAGAGTATTTTCCAACTGGTGCTGTTGCAAATCCAACAGCACTCATACCTGTTGTACTTGAATCTATACAACAGGTAACAAAACCAACATCACCATTACTGGTAAAACTTGCAACCTGGTAGATGTTATCAACAAAAGTAACTCCAATACCTACAACTGCATCATCTTCCCCACCACTTATTAATGATCTTACCCCATCACCAACATTTGTATCAAAGATATAAATTGGATCACCAACTGCTATTGGATTAAAATCAGCACCACTTCTCTTAATTGTAAATTTGATAGCCAAATTAGTATTGAACATTGTAGTTGTAATACCAGTTACAATACCAGTGCTTTCTGTAATAGTAATTCCATTAGTTGTTAAATTTTCATATATTAATGGTGGTCTTTCAATTATTGTTTGAGGTGGATTTGTGTTTGTATAACCTGCACCAGCATTTGTAATCGTAGTAGATGTAACTGATCCGCTAGTTACCACAGCAGTAGCAGTAGCAGTTGTTCCAACACCGATTGGTGCAGCAAACTTAATAGCAACATTTCCAGAATATCCTGAACCAGCAGTTCCTATTGTTAGTGCAGTAATTGAACCAAGTCCAGAAACTGTGGCAGTAACTGCTGCACCAACTGTAGGTTTTCCTGAAATAAGATCAGCATTGAAAATAGGAGTAGCTTCATCTTCATAATTGAAATAATCCGCATTATCAACAAAGAAGAATGTATCGGATTGAAGAACATCATCAATAATTTTTGCAGTTGGATTTATTCTTGGTTCAAGTTCAGCTCTCTTTTTAGAGAAGAAAACTTTATTGATTGTTTTGTCAACTTTTTGTCTAATAAGTGTTAAAGGTCTTGATACAGTTTCACTAATACCTTGATTTTGATATACATTTGTTTCTAATGTGGTAGATGTTCTTATTCCTGTTACAGTACGATTATCCTGTGTTTGTATTTTGTTTCCAAGAGAATCAATAAATGACTCGATTCTAACTTCATCACCAGTTTTTATAATAGATTTTTGACCATCCACCACTTCAGAATCAATTCCTCCAGTACCTTTATAGAATAATATACTTATATCATCTCCTTTATCTTCACCTGATTCCCCGACTGGTGGTTCACTGAAGTTAATGGCAGTTCCACCTGTTATTGTATATGCTTTAATTGGTTCTTGGATTATACCATTAACTGTTACTAAAAATATATTTTCAATTGATACTGAACTTAGTAAACTTTGAGAAGGCTCAACACTTATCAATTCATTATTAAGATTCAATGGGAATTTAGTTCTAACACCATTTTGAAGTGGTTTAATTGAATCTATATAATCAAATTCACCAAATTGCCACATTGCAAAAGAATCTGAATATATTTCATCTACAGAAAGAGTTGATTTTGGTGAAAATGAACCCATTCCCTTGGCAGTAACTAAACCGACAGCCTCAACAACATCACCTTTTTTAAATGCAAAACCTGAATTAACTATTTCATATCTTGAAACTTCAAATAAAGTTGAACCAATTCCAGTTGTTGAACTTGCACTAACAATTGCATTTACTCTCAAATCAGTTCCTGTATCTGTCGTAGCACCAATACCTAATCTTGAAACACCAGTCACTGATAAATTTGAATATGATGGTTCAGACACAAAGACTTGAGGATCTTGATAACCTGATCCTTCAGCATCAATCGTAAATATCGCAGTTCCACCAACTCCAGCCACAGCACTTACCTGTGCTCCTGTACCAACATTAGTACCTACATTTACACGGAATACATTAGGAGTTATTTTAGTAACAACTGTATTAATACCAGCAACTGGGTCAGTTGATCTTGGATATCCGTGAACAGTTTGGAAATTGTCTCTTGAACATGTGAATCTTATAGAAGCATCTTTTATCTTAACTAAATCACCATCATTCATCCCATGGTTAGGAGATGTTATTATCATAATACCTGTTGTAGGATCATACTCAGCATTAGTTGCTGTAATATCAGCACCACCGTTTTTATCAAGACCATTTACATCAGCAGACACAAAACGATGCTCATATCCAAAGTCTTTAACAGTTACTCCTATTGATACTAGTCCATTATATCCAGATCCAAATCTTAAACCACCAAACCAAGGATATGCATTACCAGATCCAACGTAGGTATGAGGAATTGTGCTTACACCTATTTTAACACCAAATACATTTGTTGCTGCAATTGATACTACGGGGAATTTATATCCTATCGTTCCATCAGGGAAGATAGTTGTTGTAACTCCAGCATAAGAAGGAGCACAATCAAATTCTAAACCTCCCAGTAATACTTCTTCATTAGAATTAATAAATCGATGTTCATTAACAGTTTTAATTGTCATTATACCTGTCACTTCATTATAGATGGCAGTTTGAATTCCTAATGCAGATCCACTATATGCAACCCCTACAATACTTGTTATTGTTCCACCAGCACCAGTAAGTGCTTTTACTTTTGCACCAACTGTAGGTGCATATCCTAGACCTGTAACTGTAGATCCGAATGAAATGGGAACTCCTCCTCTTGGCAACTCATTTAAGTTAATATTATTATTGGATATGAAAGGTGATCCATCAGATGATGTAATTCCTGTAAAGAATACACTTGTGACACCACTTGCACCAGTTCCACTTTCAAGTATTTTAAAGTTTTTACTTGGATTGTTAATTGTTGATGGGGACTGGAATACACCGTTTATAAACAAAATACCAGATCCACCAGTCGTTCCTAAACCAACAGTATTTGCTCCACCCACTTTAAGAGTAAACGTAGTTGTTACACCTGTAAATTGATCTGAAATATCATCATAAATTTCATTTGTGCCATAATCATTTCTCAAATAAACTCGACCATTAAAATCTGATCTTGGAGTATCTAAATTACTTTCATCTTTGTCTGTATTAGGATTACCTCTTGGTGCATCAGTAAAGAACACTTTACTTCCAACAATATTATAATTACCTTTAAATCTCTCAACTATAGTTCCATCAGAATGTGTGCTATTAATAGTACCAACAAATGATCTATCAACTTCAACTAAAGCAAATGTTCCTGAAGTTCCAACTGGTGATCCATTAGTTGTTGCAAATCCAACGTTTCTTACTCTAACATGCTCATCATCTATTTTTAATATATCATTTACAGATATTGTGCTAATACCACTTAAGTTAATAATTGTTGTGGTTAAACCTACTTGAGATCCCACATTATTTTCTAAAGTGTGTGTTACGTCTGTTCTAATTAGAGGGTATTGTGCAGTATCGTCAACTGATATTAATGTCTTCTCATTACGTTTTGCCATGATAAATTCATGAGAATTACCTTCACCAATTCCAGTAAATGTAACTGCAGTACCTGCTCTTGTTGTGGATATAAAGAATGCCTCCTTTGTAACTGATTTTGCAAAAACAGTTGTTGGTAAGGTATCAATTATTGATCCATTTTTAAATTGCATTGGAGTTGAACCTACACCAACAAATGTAGATTTTGGTGTATAAATCAATTCTTCGTTCTCTCTAAAGAAATGATTAGGTATGGTAAATTTACCTGTAGATAAAATTACATCTGATGTAAGAGATGGATTGAAATTTTTTGAGAAGATTGGAACATTATTATTTCTCAAATCAAATTCCACTCTATTAACTCTCTCACCTTCAAGTGCATTAAATTCTAGAACAGTATTATCTTCTACAACTGGTCCATATGTTAAGTTTAACGGATCGTTTACTTTATCAAGAGTGGTATAGAAACAGTGATTCAAAGAGACAACTGTAGAAACACCAACAGAATCGTCTGGATGAAATTTTATTTCAAAATGACTTGCTGTATAAGAAGCACTAAATGTTCCCAACCCTGATGAAGGATCGTACTCTGTATTACTATCTTTTGTAACCGATAATGATCCAGATGGTTGAACATAAGCATTTACACCATCATGTAGTGCTGTGACTTCATGTACTGCCTTAGAAGCACCAATGCTAACTTCAACAACAGATTTTACAGTATTGAACAATTGTGAATTTAAACTAAGGAAAGTAGAAATACCTGTATTTACTGTTGTAATTCCTGAATATATTGAAGTTCTTTCAGAACCATTTAACTGATTGGGTGATTTAAATCTATATGTACCATTAGCATTTCCAACCGTTCCAAAACCAATATTTTTAGATTTTACTTTTACTGGATTTGAACTGTTATTCACAAACGTCACAAACATGTAAGGATCAGAACCAATATTTCCAATGTAAGATGTTACAACACCAATTCGATTCAGGGTTAAACCATTAGAATCTGTATCAGCATATGCTTGTGCAACAAATGTATCATCACCTGAGTTTGCAACAAATGCTTGAATGAAATTCATACTATTATCTACTGTATCAG
>TARA_R100000353_G_scaffold58238_3_pt1 | contig 10065 bp, 9 predicted proteins | sample TARA_R100000353 | Tara Oceans TARA_R100000353 (sample SAMEA2620663) | marine metagenome | biome: marine biome (ENVO:00000447); feature: surface water layer (ENVO:00002042); material: "saline water (ENVO:00002010), including plankton (ENVO:xxxxxxxx)" | depth 5 m | reverse complement strand
AAAATTGCTTGAAGATAATTTAACTGCTGACCCAAGGCATCGTGCATTTGATTGACTTTAATTTCTGTTCCTGAAGGGATATTAGAATTTATTACTGACAATTCTTTTTCAGATTCAATAAATTGATAGTTGTCAGTCGCCAATGTTCCTTGCTCATTGCGTGTTTTAAATTTACAAGAAACCTGTTTAACAATATTAAAGTCATAAGATGTGCTAACTATATCTCTTTCATCCAAAATTGTTGCTGTCGGCACGTTTGCTTTATCTATAATAAATGCTTTAGGACTTACACCACCTGCGGTTGTTATTTTTAAATAAAATTGATAGTTGGTGTTTTTACATATTTCATCAGCAAATTCCTCAAAGTCAGTATCTTTAGCATTTGTCGCCATTATCCCTGCTAGTACATCATCATCTGAATTGGGTGCTTTTGTATTATTAGCAGGTGAAAACCATAAATCTAAAATTTCATAAATATTTTTGTAAGTTGTTCTTGCCTCATACAACAAAACGCCATCCCAATCCGTTGTACTTTGGTAAACTTTAGAACTGACAGTAAATTGTGAATTTGAATTAACACCATCAATGTAAATATTTGTTTCGTAATCACCACTACCGTAGCCAGGATTTGGGTACCAGTTTGAAAATCCTATAAAAGCATATTTACCACTATAACCATCCTGCCATTTACGATCCTTTGGAATTATTCTTTTGGATGATCCACGACTTAAAACTGCATAAGGTGTATTTAATCCTTTATTTATATATGCACGTTGTGCGGATCCTCCTGAGATACCACTGTCAGTTACGACTTGAAGCGCAGTAAAAGTCGCACTACTGCTGTCAACAGGTATGGTGCATGTATTACCCGATACTGATAAAACTGTATAAACTACATCATTTTCAACAGGACTTTGCGCACCACCTGAAGTTATTTTTATTTGATCACCTGCTTTTAAATTTTCCTCTAGTGTGCCTGAACCCATTTCAACATTTGAAATAGTAATGGTGGTTGTACTACCTGCTGTAAAACTGGCTATGGGCCATGTTCCAACTGATCTGTTATTTGCTAACGATTGATGCCGTGCATACTCATATAAATCAAAAACAATTAAATCAGCATTTATGTTTTTTACTACTGAATAGCCGTACCACAAACCTAATTCCTTTGATGTCGGCTCACCAATATCAATTGCGGTTAAATACTGCTGATCAGGATTTGTAATTAAACTATTATAATTTGTTGCATACGAAAATGGATGTGATGTTTGGTCGGGTCGGTTAGCAATAGCCATTTGGCCTGCTTGCAATTTTATCCAACCCTCTCCTGACCATTTTATAGTCGGTAGTGAAACTATATGCGGTTCATAATAATTAAAACCTTGATAGCCCTCAGTTGACATATAGTAATCAGTCGAATTAACTGTCATCTGTACCGTTACAAGTTGGGTCATCCTGCAAGTACCGTAGCAAGTTCAGGTTGTCCAGATCGATTTGCATTATTGACAACTGAACTAATGTATTGGTGTAAAGGAAGTTTTACTTGGCCTTCCATATCAAGGTAAACATTAACAACAGTTTGACCACCACCTAGTTCATGATTTGGAATAATTGTTCCGTTGCTAGGAGGTGTAAATAACTCTGGGCCTTTTTCACCGACAAGTATGGTTCTGCCACCGCGAACTGATCCACCATCTGCGAAAGGTAAAATCTTTTTTACTGTATTAACTACTTTATTAATTGTATTGGTAACTGGATTACCACTACCACCACCACCTATATTTCCTATGCGATCAATAGCATTTTTAAGTGCATTAATTGGAGAAGCCAAAGCATCAATTGCACTTTTTAAAGCTATTAAAGGTGCTTTTAAAACTTCTAAAGGACTTTTTAGTGATTGTAAAAATGTACCAACCTTACCCAATATTCCTGCTACAAATTTTAAGGCATTAATTAAGGGTCGTAATAATTTTAACTGTTCTCTTAATAAAGGAACAAATACTTCAAATAATGGTTTTAATTCAACTAAAATTTCTACTAACGATTCAATAACTGGTGCCAGTAAATCTATTATGGGATCAATTAATTCGAATAAAGCATCAAATACTTTTCCTAAAGCCTCTTGTACTTTTTCGTTGGAAAGAATCAAAGCCATCATTCCTTCTTGAATACCACCTTCAGCAAATGCTTTACCAACATTCATAGCACGTTGACCTGACTTACCACCTGCTTTGGCTATTGCAGAACCATGTTTACCGACAAAATCACCAACTGCTCCTGCACCTGCCTTAATACCTGTGACCATGGTAGTCATAAAATCAGCCATATCTGCTAACTGTGTTTTGTTACCCGATAATGACTTACTAAACTTGCTTGTAACTGCATTTAATTTAGTCGCAGTATCTAAAATAAATTGGTAAGTATTTTGTTCATCTATAAGTTCTTGATTTACTTCAATGGTCATTTCAGTAAAACGACCTTGTGCTTCTGCGGTTTTATTAGTTAGATCAACAACTTCTAACATCGCATCAACGGTTAATATGGTTTCTTCGGTTATTGTTTTACTTTGTGTTTGATATTTACCGCTTAGATTTACGACTTCTAGGTGCTTTTCTTCCCACTCTTGTGCTTTTTTTATTGCCTCACTAGCTAACCTATCAACGTTTACATACTGTTGGGCTATGTTAATTGTATGTTCTTCAACACCAACTGTATTATCTTTTAGCGTTGATGTTAAATCGACAACTTCAAGAACATGGTCAACGACCTCCAAGGTTACTTCAGAAAATCTTTGATATTCTTGACCACCTTGTTTTGTTAAATTTACAACTTCAACCTGTGCTTCTTCTAAAGCAATAGTGTGTTCTATTAAATTACTGTATTCCTTGTTGACTTCGCCTACTAATTCAACTACTTCAAGTTGAACTTCTTTTATATCACTTACTGGTTTTACTGTTGCTTCAAGATTCTGTTTAGCTTTTGCAACATTTTTATCTATTTCTGCAAAATCTATTGCCGTGGTACCTGTTTTTAAATTAAGTATTTCTTGTATTGCGGTTATTTTTTCTATGTTTTCTAGTCTTTCTTTATCTGTACGCAAAGCATTTTTAGTTATGTTTTCTCTTTCGTAATGTTTTAAATTTTGATTTTTTAATGCTTGTGCCTGTTTTTTAAAAATTACATTAAGTTCCTCATTTCTTTTCAACAGTGCATTAACTTCTTTTTGTAATGTTTTGGTGCTTTTTTCCATTAAGGAAAAAGGATCGCCAGTAGTTGCCAAAAGAAATAACCGTTTTAAACCTAAAAAAGCTTTATTGACTATTGGCAAAACAACTTCGCCAAATATAACTCGAAATGTTTTTGATAATTTATTGATCTCGTCGTTAAAAGCGGCTGATTGGTCTATGGCGTCTTGAGTTAAAACACCGCCGTATGCTTCTAGTTGCTTGCCTAATAATCTTAAACCACTTTCACCTTCGTTTAAAAACGGCAACAGTTCTGCACCTGCACCACCAAAAAGTCTAACAGCCGTTTCAGCTTTTTCTGTTGGGTCTTTAAGATTTTTAATTCCAGTTGCTACCTTAAAAAGTATTTCTTCAAGTGGTATGGCAACACCATTGACATCTGTAATCTGTACGCCTAGCTTTTCAAATGCTTCTGCTTGTACTTTGGAACCATCAGTAGCTTTGCCTGCATTTATGGCTAATTTCTGAAGCGACTTATTTAGCTTTTCAGCACTAACTCCTGACTGTTCACCTGCAAATTGGAATTTTTGCAATGCTTCTGCACCCAAACCAACTTGCAAAGATACTTTGTGAACCCGATCAGCAAAATCGAGCATTTTGTTAGTAAATGCGGTAATGGAACCAACAGCAAATGCACCTGCAATAACTCCTTTTAAACTTCCAAAGCCTTTTTCAAGAGCCTGGACGTTTCGGTTTACTGCATTAAATGCCTTACCTGTTTTATCGGTTGCGGTTATACCGACATTTAAATTAGCCATTTATTTTTTTTCTTTGCTTTCCTTAACTTTAAAGTATCCGACCCATCCGTATATTTCGTTCATTGACATCTGCATTATTTCAAAAACTGACTTATGTAAATGTTCAGCCAATTGAAATAAAAAATATAAGTCAGGATCGGATGTTAGTTTTTTTCCGCTACATCCGAATCAACTTCATCACCAGACATTTCACCAACTACACGACTTATTACTTCAGGATCAACCTGTCGCATAAGTTCCTGTCGGTTGACTGACCTAAAAATTGGTTTTCCTTCAGCATCCAAAGCTCTTTGAATCAGTGCTTCAACAATTGCTTCCGCTTTTTTGCCTTGATCACTTAAAGCAAGAATTTTTTCCTGCTGAAGAAAATTAAGTGATGGTTTGTAATAGATGACAGATGGTTTACCATCAACAGCCCATTCAGGGACTTCAATCGAGGATAAACCACCTGACAATCGTTCACGAAAATGACTTTTCGCTGACTCAAGTATTTGAGACATGGCCTTCTTTTATTAAAGGTTATTAAACAGTCGATGCTGTCAAAGCACCTGTTCCTTGAAAACTAAATGATGCAGTTACCATTGCACCAATAGCATTCGCCCGACTAATTGATGTAATTAAAGCAGTACCCGAATAATAGGTGTCACCTGTGGTAGCACCTTCTGGGTACAAATTTAACGTAACTGAAGCACCTGCGGTCATTGCACCCTGACCAGTGGTATCAGTTTCATCCCACATACAATCAATCGATCCGCTAAAAGAAGTTAAATCTGAAACATAAGTCCTAGCGGAATCACTTAATTCAGTGTCTTCAATAGTGTCGGCAGTTTCATCGAAAGAAAAACCTGTTACCTCGGCAACAGTATTGCTTCCAATTTTGACGATACCTTCACTTCCCTTGTGCGTTGCCATCTTCTTTCCCTTTCTTATTTGATGATGACGGTTTATTTACTGACCAACCTTTCCTTTCCATTTCTTCCACCTTGGAAGGATGAACCTGAATGGAGTCAGTACCCTTAAAAAACATTTCAATCATATTGCCTCTCTTAAAAAGACCTGTTTAAAATTTTTTTCAAATTTATTTTTAAAATTACTATTAACATAGTGACGAACAATACTATAAAACGGATATCCACCTTGATAGGTGGTTTCAGGTTCAAAAGCTATTACCATGGTTACGTTATTTTTCTTGTCACGTTTAAAAATACCTGCACGGCCCTTAATTGTATGGGAAAAATAATTTGGTTTGCTTAATAACCTGCCTACATCGCCTCTTTTAATATTTCCAAATTTATTTGTTTTATAATTACTGGTAGGAACTGCAATTGCTTTTCGTTTTGGCAATCGTGTGCCTCCATGGGTTAAAAGCGACATATAATCACTAGGGAAAGTCCCAATATTTGCTCTTCGTGCTTTTTTAGGAAAATTTGATGATAGAAAACCAACCCTAGATTCCAGTTTATTCTTATCTGTTTTTTCAAATAAAATAGATTTCATGGTAAATGGCGTTGGTCGATCAACATATTTTGGCAGTGTTTGTTGTAATCGTATTCTTGAACCCATTGCCAAATCATTTAAAGTATTTCTTATTATTGATGGAATCTTTTTTTTGCGTGTTCGATTCCATTTTTTGGTGAAATCCTTAATATCTGCTTCAATGTTTACTCTCATTTTGCAACATCAGGTGCGTTTTCAGCAAAATGGTAAGAAACCACATAAATTAGCGATATAAAACCAATCGGTTTTTCAGTTGATCCATCAAAACTGATTTCTGTTGAAGACAACATAACTTCTTTGGCTAAACCATTTAAAAAACGATCACCAGATATTGCAATTTGCACTTCCTTAGAAATGGTATCAATGGTGTCATCAAAATTGGACGTACCCTGACAGTAAGCCTCAATTGATAGCGATAATCTACTTTCGATTAATCGTGTATCACCAACTGATAAATATTCTGATTCTTCCTCATTGGTATAGATTAAAATACCTGGCAAACTGGATTGCTGTAACGGATAAATCCTGCTTTGAAAAACGTTAGATCCTGTGGTTGTCAAACCTGTTAATAAAGTGCCAACCCTTTCTCTAATTTGTTGCCTTAAATGATTTGCCACTATTGTTCTTCAAGCATTATTTCAGTAATTCCAGTTCCATCTGGTCGTATATTGACAGCCTTGTAAGTAATGCTGTTAATTTCAAAAGTATCACCATGGGCTACTGCTGAAACATCTGACGTTTTAACAGTAATGATTGGTATTTGTGCTTCAACGCCGACTTCCCCAGCATCCACAAGCTGATACTCGTTATTAAATATGCCATTAATAGAACTACTGCTCCCACCAGAAGGAGTGAAAGATATAGAAACCCCGTGGGTATCAGTATCAAAAAACGCATCAAGATCCGCAGACGTCTCAAGTGGCATTTTTCTTTCGTGTTTTCTTAACTGGTCCGTTTTCGGTTGTCAGTTTTTCCGCAGGCATTTCAGTCGTTGCTTCCGCACGTTCCATTCCGATTAACAATCTTGCTTCTTCATCAGGAATTTCTGCAACATCTCCGATTTTGTAGCCTTGCTTATTTGCCCGACAATTCGCTTTAAATTTAATTTTCATATTTCCATTCGGGTTGAACCCTTAGGACCGTTGGTGACGATCCTAAAGGTTTTTTAAACGATTATTAGCTTACTGTAATATCCTGAATTGCAGTAAACGACTCAGCATGTCGCACCATCACATCGACATCGTAGAAAAACGAAAGTCGTGTGGCTCCAGTGGTTGAATTGCTGTAAGGATCAACCAAAACATCCAAGGATCCCCATTCGCCAATAAAAAGTTCTGACCAGTTACCAAAGATCAAAGCATGGCAACTTCCAGAGGTAGAACCTTTGGTTAATGTTGAAGGAACATTGGTTGATGCCATCATTCTGTATCCCATCAAATCATTGGGATCGGTAAGAATGAATTGACCGAAATTCGATGCACGATCAATCGTCATCATTTCTGCACGCACACTAGGAGTCGTACACCATGCAAGATTCCCTGTTAATGCGTTAGCCGTATCCTGTGTTCCAAAAACATCAACTGTTTTTGCCCAAGTAATGGCTCCACCATCGGTGCCAATTGCAACATCCCCAATACCTGTGGTTTGCAGGATTCCAGTTGGCTCATTTGACCCACCACCGTTTATGGCAACTGTGTCAACAGCCTGTGCCAATTGGTCGAGTACGTCATTTCTGACAACCTGCTCAACGGAAGGATCTGACTGTGCCATTAGTTTCCGAGAAACGTCGATGTAACTGGAAACTGATTTAGGAGACATTGAAATCTGCCTAAACGTGGGAGCGCCCTCAGTCGGAGCTGCGTTTTCGGCTACCCAGTAAACAGTGGTTTTAGCATTCAGTGCAGGAATCTGAACATCACCTTGCAAGCCAGTTAAAGATGAAGCTCCAAGTTCGCGTGTTACCATTCTTGCCCTGAGTGCATCCACAAATTGAGCGCCCAAATGGTCGGTTCCCACAAGGTTCCCACCTGCGGTAGCAGTTCCAACAGTCAGGTCACGTTTTTGAATCCTGATGTCGTTAGGAAGATAAAACCCACGATTTCCACCACGGTTTTCTTTTCCTGTTTTTTTGGCTACGGCCTGTGATGCTTCAAGCTCCAATCCCGCATTTGACCAATCACCTGACAAAGAAGCCTCCACTGCTCTCAGCATGGAATAATTCCTAGCTTCTTTAGGAGTCATGTCGATATTGTCCGGCTTAATTTCGACCTGCTTTAAGGTCTTTAAAACTTCTTTGCTAAATTCTTCAACAGATCGGCCTTCATCAATGAATTGTCGTGCCATTTCCTGCTTATTTAATTCAGCGCCAATTGATTCAATTTCACGAATGCGATTAACTTCTGTTTTTCGCACTTCATTCAGTGTTTGTTCCTGAACTTCCATTTTCGGTTTCCTTTCAATAATGGAATTTTTAACTGGTATTGTTTCAGCACTTCGTCCAACACCCACTGACTGATCGGCGGCGATACTAACCATGCTCACCTCGTAAGGTTCCCAATCAACAGCTCGAAAAAGTGCATCATTTGAATCGTTATCTTTTTCCATTTTATGAATTCTGTATCCAACACTTACTTGATTTCTAATTCCGTCTTTAACATCCTGAAAAATCTCATCTGCCGTAGCCGATCTGCCAAATCGAACTATTGCTCTTCCGACTTTATCAGAATCAATTGTTGCCCGTTCAACTACACCAATAACAGGCTCTTGTTGGTGGTTAATTAGTAATGGTGCTTTATTATTCAACCTGCCAAGGCGAACACTTTCACCACCATGACTTAAAACCTCCGTTCCAAAACTTCTTTGAACTGGTTCTTCTGAAGAAAATGCTAATTGAACTGTTCTGTTATCTTCATCTATTTTTTGACGATCAAGAAGAAATGTTCTGTATTTAATATCATCATTTAAAAATGATCTTTCTTCTTCTTCATCATTTTCTCTTTCTTCTTCATCTTCTTCATGCCCTTCTCTTTCTTCTTCATCTTCGTGGCCTTCTCTTTCATCATCTTCATCATAAGATTTTTCTTCTTCATCCTCATGGCCCATTCGTTCAACTTCTTCAGATTTACCAAATTCAATTATGTAAGAATCATCTGTTTCAGTTACGTTTTTAATATGTCTTTCTTCAAGGTTCATTTCATCACCCCTTTCATCAATAGAATTTAATCTTCTAACTATTCGGTTGGCAAAAGACCTACCACTGTTGCCACCCCATAATAGCCAAGCAATTTTTCCTGCACCTGGATAATCTGGATGCTTTGGATTACTATTTTTTGGCACATCTAAATCGACTTCATGCCTATCAAAATAAGCCTTCATACGTTTAACCGTATCAAAACTTAAATTATCCCTTCTTCTTAACTGATTGGCCCTTGCTACACCAACCTGAGTTCCACCTCTGCCGTATTGTTTTCTCCACTTCAACCCTAATGTGGCTTCACGAGCCATACTAACAGTGGGTTTGGTGTTAATTTGTACGCCTTTATATCTCGGCATCGTCTTCCTCTTGAACTGCTATTGTAACGGCATCTTCTTTTTGTGGTAAACTGATTCCCAACTGTTCAGCTAGTTCATTTTCACGTTTAATTTTTTCAAATATTTCTTGCAAGTCTTTTCCTTTACTTGATGCAATATCAGTTAATGACTCAACACCCATTTCATGTGCGACTTTATGAGCATTAATTTCCTTTAAAGGATCAACATATGACCAACCACGGGGAACCCAAGAAACATTTTCAAACTTTTCAATTTTCTGCATCGGTAACTGTAATTCACCTGAAGCAATCGACATTCGTAGCCAATTATTAAAAACAGGTCGGCAGAAATTGTTAACCATGAAATTTTGCAGTGTTTGCCAAATAATTCTTTCTTCCATCACACCTGCTCTAATTGAACTAAAATTGACCGATTCTAAATCAGAACTTAGTGCGTTATATGAAACACCCAAACCTGAAGAAATGCTTCTTAAGATCGATTTGACAAAAGTAGGGAAGGCATTAGTCGGATGATTCGGAGTAAATGGTTCAAATTTTACTCCGTCAGGTAATTGCTGAAAGGTTCCAGGCTGAAATTCAGTGATTATGTTGCCTGCTTCATCCCTGTCAACACCAGTGTAGCCCTGCGAATCCTGTGAGGTGAAAAAACCCATAGCACTTGAACCAATTCTAGAAGCAACTAACTCGCTTTCATGATACTGGTGTAGCATTTCCAAACCACGAAGTGCTGTATTCATCCAAGGAATACCACGACTTTGCCCTGGCCTTTCCATGATGTATAAATGGATTATTTCATCAGGTGATACTCTTTCAGTTGGTTTGGTAAACGGATCCGTGACGTAGTTATTATTTGGCTGATATTGCAGTTGATGGTAGGCAACTGGCTCACCAAATCCATTTTGTTCAATCGACATTCGGATCACTGCATTTTCATTAAGAAATTCATTTTTCTTAAGGTCGAACCAATCACCCTCCATGATAAATAAACTAAAGTTAAAAGGATTGTCAGGTGTT
>TARA_R100000353_G_scaffold23922_1_pt1 | contig 10105 bp, 17 predicted proteins | sample TARA_R100000353 | Tara Oceans TARA_R100000353 (sample SAMEA2620663) | marine metagenome | biome: marine biome (ENVO:00000447); feature: surface water layer (ENVO:00002042); material: "saline water (ENVO:00002010), including plankton (ENVO:xxxxxxxx)" | depth 5 m | reverse complement strand
GATCCTATAGTTTAACGGTTAGAATATTAGCTTGTCACGCTAATGGTGAGAGTTCGATTCTCTCTAGGATCGTAGGAATAAGTAATTATTCCACTATTTAAACCACCCAATCCTAAGGAGGAATTAATTATGAAAAAGAAACTAACTTATAGAGGTATAACATATTATAAGGAGATTAATTGATATTATTTAAATTCACAGTCAGTGTGTGTTTATTTATAGAACAAAACTTTTTAAATCTATATATTAATTCACTGACACATGAAAGAGATATTTTCATTTCACAACATACTATTGACAGGGTAGCCTGGACGTAGTAGACTGACCTTATACTATAAAGTTCTTTCTTATGAAGCAAACTTATCAAATGTATTTCGGAAGGAGTACACCTAACGGTAAATACGTTACAGATGACGTCTGGGAGAGCTTCAGAGACGTCTTAAGTATGACTTTCGCAGGTTATACAGTTCAAGATGTTCAAGGGGCTTGGAAGGGCGTACAAGAGGATACTAAGTTAGTTACTGTTACTACTAAGTATAGAGATAAAGTAGAAGATGTATGTCAAGCATATATCAATATATTTAATCAGGATGCTGTTGGATTACAAGTTAGTGAACCAATGTCATTTGTTACTAAGCAATCGGAGATTTATTAATGTTGGCTGAATTGAGAGAAGCCGCTACAGGTGGCGTAGATAAAGTTGCTCTTTTAAGAGCAGCATATATAAAATATATAAGAGATAAAGCTAAAGAAGAAATTGAAACTTTAACTGATGAGCAAATCTTAAGTGGAGAATTCTGATAATGGCTGTTGCATATTATCTATTAAAAGATACTGAGCATAGTCCTTTAGCAAATATCAGTGATATGGCTGAAGATTTAGAATTATCTACTCATTTAGAATGTATAGATTATATCTATTATTTAAATGAACATCATGAAGATTATGATCCACATCACATTAATATTAGTGATACCTTTAATTAAACAATGAAAAAAGGACCGAAATACTATCAGAGAGGTTCTACAGATGTATGGGATTTCATTCGAGAGCAAAAACTTAATTTTCATCTTGGTAATGCTATCAAATACATTTGTAGAGCTGGTTATAAAGATAGTAAGATTGAAGATTTAGAAAAAGCAATCCATTATTTAGAAAACGAACTTCACAATGAAAAAAACATTCATCTCAGAGCAAGCCAAAGAGTTCCGTAGGAAATATAACATACAGAATTCTAGAGTTGTAGGTACAAGATCCTATCAGAAGAATCTGATTGTTGAAGAGTTTAAAGAGTTTTTAGAAGCTGAAGCTTTATTATTTAGACATAATAATAGTTTACATGCTGAAGCTTTAAAAGAACTAGCAGATCTTGTTTATGTATGTTATCAGTATGCAGAGAATATGGGATGGTTATTAGATGAAGCTTTAGATAGAGTTCATCAAAGTAATTTATCTAAATTAGGTCCAGATGGTAAACCATTGTATAGAGAAGATGGTAAGGTCTTAAAGGGACCAAGTTATCAACCACCTGATCTATCTGATATTATTTAATCACATTTAATTTATTCACAGTCAAATGAAGTACGTTGCAACTTTAGAATCAGAGGGAAGCCTTTGGGATGAAGTCTTTGAATTAGATGAATTTGATGATATGTTAGCAGCGTATCAAGCTGAGAGCATAGCAGAACTATCTGATTCAGTAGTTTTCGATGTTAATCGAATAGAGGATGAAAGTTTCTTAGGCTTGGAGGGCTATAAATAATGAAGAAAAAGAAATACTTTCCTCATAACTGGAAAGCTATAAAAAATACACCATCAAAATACTTTAGACATCCTGATGGTGATATAACTTTTGAAGATTTTATGGATTGGAGAGTAGGAGGTTGGGAAATACCATCATCTATTGATTGTATTATCCGTGAAGAAGACATAAAAACAGGTAAAATTAAAGAATACATTTATGAGCGACCAGCATGTGCTCAGAAACGTATAGATAAAATTGTAAATGATCAAAGTAGTCGATTCACTATATGCTGTGATGCTTATGTTGAAACATTACTTCCAATAAATAAATCTAATGACAAATCAGACAAGAAATCTTGATGATGTCTATACCTACCAAAAACAAGCGCTAGATATTTTAGATATGCGTTTTAAAGGTAAAGAAGATCACCCAAATTATTTAGAATTACGTCAACTCTTACAAGAACAAGTGAATGACGAACTTGAAACCTACTATTGCCCAGATTAATGAGCAGGAAGCATTAGAAAAAGAAGCGATTAGTCAAGGATTAAAACGCTTAAGAGATCAAACGATCAAATTAGAGAATCAAAGTTATGCATCTGCTAGTATATATGGTATCAGTAGTCTAGACTCATTACTACCAGTTATAGTTGACCGTATTGATAATACTAAATTAAAAATACATAAAGGTACTTTTGGTAAAACATTTAAAGAGATACATACTTATTTATCTTCTTTAGATTCAGAGTCAGCGGCAGTTATTTCTTGTAAGATTACATTTGATAAAGTGTTTTCTTATAAAGATGGTAGTAACATAGCAGTTAATGTATGTCAAGCAATAGGAAAGGGTATAGAAGATGAGTGTCAAATGAGACATTTTGAAAGGAATGCTCCTGGATTATTACATAAGTTAAAGGAAAGTTACTGGCATCAATCATGTGGGACTCATCAAAAGATAGTAGTTATAAAAACTTTAATGAATCGATACAATGTCAAATCCTGGACACCTTGGAATAATTCTGTTAGAATTAAACTTGGTGGTTGGTTATTAGATTGTGTATCAGAGTCCAGTCAATGGTTCCAGAAACAAACAATTAGAGAAGGTCGCAAGACCATTGTCTATATTGTTCCTACTGCTGAGTTTCTGGATATTAAAGATGATATAATGGCTAATGCAGAGCTATTCAGCCCTTTAGCTTGGCCAATGTTAGTGCCTCCAAAGGATTGGAGTAATGAAAACCCTGGAGGTTACTTATTAAATGAGGTTATGAAGGGTCATGATTTAGTCCGCCGTTCTGGTGTTGCACTTATACAGGGAGAAATACCACTGGCTTTTCTTAATAAGATCCAAAAGGTAGCATACCGCTTAAATCCTTTTATTGTTAACGTCGCTGAAACCTTAGAAAAGCAGGAAATTAGTGTCGGTAAATTCCTCCCGATTATTCATTACGATCTGCCACCTAAACCATATGATATTGCAGATAATAAGGACTCTAGGAAAGCTTATCGTAGAGCCGCTGCAGAAGTGATGAATAAGAGAGCAGCAGAGTTCAAGAGATCCTGCCGCACACGCATGACAATGGAAGCAGTTCGTAGATTTAAATATCGCGAACGGTATTATATACCATGGAATTTCGATTATAGAGGTAGAGCTTATCCAATACCTGCTTTTTTAACACCGCAGGACACTGACTTCGGTAAATCACTTTTAAATTTTGCTGATGAAACATACATCTCTATTCAAGGATGTGAGTGGATAGCTTTTCAGTGTGCTACTACTTATGGATTAGATAAAGCCACTATAGAAGAAAGGATAGAATGGGTAAAGAATAATATACCGTTGATTACCAGAGTAGCTGAAGATCCAATAGGAAATATAGGTGACTGGGAAGCAGCGGATGAGCCTTGGCAATTTCTAGCTTCGTGTGAAGAATATTATTCTGTAGTAATTAAACAGATTAGAAATACTACACGACTACCAATAGCCACTGATGCTACGTGTAGTGGCCTCCAGATCCTTGCTGCATTAGCGAGAGACCAAGGAACAGCACGCCTCGTCAACGTGTTGCCTTCTGATAGGCCACAAGACGCTTATAAGGTAGTAGCTGAAGCTGCTAAACCTTACATACCTAAAGCACTACACCCTGTATGGGATAGAAAGACAGTTAAAAGAAGTGTCATGACTATACCGTATAATGCTAAACCTTATTCTAATAGGTCTTATATTAGAGACGCTTTAAAGGAAAAAGGTGTCGATGTAAGTAAGGAAGATTTAACAGTTACAGTGAAAGCTGTAAGAGATGCTATGCATAAAGTAGTACCTGGTCCTATGGCTGTTATGTCTTGGATCGAAGAGGAAGTCTCTAAAGCTATTAAAAGGGGAGCTAGGAAATTGGAATGGGTTACACCATCTGGTTTTGTAGTTACTCAAAAGATAATGAAAAGAGATAAACCAACTAGAGTTAAGTTACAACTATTAGGTACTACTTTTCTTAATTTAAATAAATGGACTAATGAAGCAGATTTAAACAGGCATAAAGCTGCTACAGCACCCAATCTGATTCATAGTCTTGATGCAAGTCTATTACATCTCAGCATTCAACGCTTTAACCATCCCATAGGCTTGATCCATGACAGCGTTCTCGCACGAGCAGTTGACATGGACGAATTATCTGCTATAATAAGGGAAACGTACATGCACATGTTTGCTGAGCGTGATTACTTAACTGATTTTGCACATCAAATTAGTGCTGAAACTGAACCACCGATTATTGGTGACCTTAAACCGGAAGCTGTAATTGGATCAACTTATTTTTTCTGTTAAACATGATTAGAAGTGAGTTTTTAGAATACTTCTTCGCACCAACACAGATTATTGTTGTGTCTGAAGAAAGACTAAAACGTAAAGAAATCGAATTAAAAGAACGACAACTACAAGTTGTTGAAAACAGATTAGCTGAATTAACTGAGTATAAGAAGTCAATTCAAGAAGAGTTAAAAGCTCTATCACCTAATAAAGATGAGGCTACTTGTGATGTCTAGTAAGAATGTACATGTTACAGACGAAGTTACTTTAGAAGGGTTTCAAGCTATCCTAGAACCAGGTAAGTTTGGATACTCTCTATCTGCTGTAGTTAATCAAGAACTCATTGATACTTTAGAAGCTGAAAGGATTGAAGTATTGAAATGGGCTGAGTCTAAATTAAAGAACCCTCGCCGTTCTACTAAAAAACCAACTCCATGGGAAGAAGTTGCAGAGGGTAAATATAAAATTAAATTCTCATGGAGTGAAGATAGACGTCCTCCTGTAGTAGATACAGAAGGTACACCAGTAACCGATACAAAAACACCGCTTTATGGAGGATCTACAGTTAAGCTTGGTTTCTTTCAGAAGCCTTACATTCTCAAGGATGGAGTTACCTATGGAAGTTCTCTTAAGTTGGTTGGTGTTCAAGTTGTCTCAGTAAATTCTGAAGCTGGTATTAACAGTGATGAATTGAATCTTGAGCAAGTAGCTACTCTGTTTGGAGAAACGAAAGGTTTTAAAGCATCAGAAGCTCCTACTACAGAAGTAACTAATGAAGCAGAAGAAGAAGACGAAGACGAAGACGAAGACTTCTAAGTTTAGGTCAGGTCTTGAAGAACAGATAGCAAAACTACTTGATACACTTAGTATATCTTATGAATACGAGTCCAAAAAACTCACTTATACTATCAGCCATAGTTATACTCCCGATTTTATTTTGCCTAACCATGTCTACTTGGAAGCAAAAGGATACTGGTCAGCACCAGACAGGAGGAAACTACTTGCTGTTAAAAGAGATAACCCTGATATAGATTTAAGGATGATCTTCCAAGCTCCTTATAATCGAATATCTAAAAAATCTAAAACAACATATGCCCAATGGTGTGAAAAACATTGCATACCATGGACAACTTGGAAGGATATACCACTAGAATGGCTGATTTAAAAAGTTTTTATTAAACAATGGACCAGTCTGAATTTGTGGCACATGAACCGTGTAATAATTGTGGCTCTTCAGATGCTAATTCAGTTTACTCTGATGGCCACAAGTTCTGTTTTGTGTGTCATACTTATACACCCGCAGAGGGTATAAATCTTAATTCACAGTCAAAAAGGATGAACAAAAATGTTAAGTTCAAAGGAGAAGCTGAAGCATTGCTCAGACGAAGAATTTCTGAGAAGACTTGTAGTTACTTCAGGATTTACCGAGACGGATCTACTTTACGGTTTCCATACTTTACACAAGATGGAATCATTGCTGGATTCAAGATAAAAAATAAAAAGAAAGAATTTTACTATGAAGGAGTTTCCACTGATACGTTATTCGGTCAGCATTTGTTTCCTAGTACTGGTAAACGTATTGTTGTTACTGAAGGTGAATTAGACGCTGCTAGCTGTTACGAAGCTATGCCAGGTTGGCCTATGGTTTCTTTACCTCACGGAGCTGTATCTGCTAAGAAAGATCTTCAAAAACAAATTCCGTTATTCCAAGGGTACGAAGAAATTGTATTATTTTTCGATAACGATGATCCAGGCCGTAAGGCGGCGCAGGAAGCGGCTAGCATCTTACCACCTGGCAAGGTCAAGATCGCTCGCCTCGAGTCCTACAAGGATGCGTCAGAGGCGTTACAGGCTAATGACACTGAAACGTTACGAAAGGCTATTTGGGACGCTAAGCCTTACCGACCTGATGGGATTATTGAGGGAAAAGCGCTCCTTTCATTAATTAGACAACCTACACCTCCAGCTGACCATGATTACCCATTTAAAGGATTGCAAGATAAACTGCACGGTATCCGATATAGAGAGCTTACAACGATTACTAGTGGATCTGGTCAGGGAAAATCCACATTCTGTAGGCAGCTTGCAACTCACCTTTTACAGCAAGGGGTACGGGTCGGCTACTTGGCACTTGAGGAGTCAAATAGAAGAACCGCACTCGGATTAATGAGTACCCATTTGGGTAAAGCTTTTCACATAGGAGTACATGAAGAACAAGAACTCATTGACGCCTTTTCAAATACTCTTGCCAATTGGAATCTCTATCTTTTTGATGGGTTTGGAAGTTTTGATCCAGATATCATCTATAATAGAATTGAATACTTGGCAACCGGATTGGAGTGCCGTGTTATATTCTTAGATCATTTAAGTATATTATTAAGTGGTCTTGAAGGAGATGAGCGCAGAATGTTAGACCAAACTATGACTCGATTAAGGTCATTAGTTGAACGTACTGGTATCTCATTATTCTTAGTATCACATTTAAGGAGATCAAATAATGATAGGACTTCGCACGAAGAGGGAGGAAAAGTGTCCCTCAGTCAGCTTAGGGGATCTGCGGGCATTGCTCAATTATCAGATCAAGTTATTGCCATCGAAAGAGATCAGCAGTCCACAACTGAACGAGATATTGCAACTTTGCGAATCGTTAAGAATCGTTACTCTGGCGAAACTGGCTTCGCAGGGAAGATAAGATTTAATTTAGAAACTTCGCAGTTTACTGATTATGAAATTGAGAGAGAACACGACTTCAACCCGTCCACGGATTTTTGACGGAGGATATGAACATCCATGGTATGAATATCAAAAACAAGAATTAATTAAACCTAACCCACCTACTAAAGAAGCAGTTGAAAAGTCTAGATTTATCGACAAAACATACAGATGGAACGGTAGTGATGGATCTGGAAGCAGACGGTCTGCTTCTTGATGCTACTACAATACATTGCATAGTACTTTATTGGGTTGAAAGCGATAGAACAGAAGTATATAATGATGAACCTTATGCTCCTAATTCTAAGTTTTTACCGATGGCTAGTGGACGTTCTATTACGTCGGCTATCACTGAGCTTGAGTTGGCTCAAACTATTATTGGGCATAACATTGTGGGGTACGATTTACCTCTTATTAAGCGCCTCTATCCGTACTTTAATCCAGCTGGGGATGTCATTGATACTCTTATATTGTCTAGGTTATACCATCCTAATAGGTTGGAATTAGATAGAAAACGCTGGAAAGATATGCCTAGTAATTTAAAAGGAAAGCATTCTCTAGAGGCATACGGATACAGATTAAATGAACACAAAGGGAACTTTGGAAAACAAACTGATTGGAAAGTATGGTCTCAAGAAATGCAAGATTATTGTATACAAGACGTTGTTGTTACTAAGAAATTATGCAACCATTTTCACCCTTACCTGAGTGGGTCAAATTAGAACACAAAGTAGCGCAAATACTAACCGAACAAGAAATTTATGGATGGAGATTTGATGAAAGCTCTTCATGGAAACTTGAACAAGCTCTCAGAAAAGAATATGAACAAACTGTTGAAATACTTCGAGGGAAGTACTCTTTCGTTGCAGGACCAGTGTTCACTCCTAAGCGAGATAACAGGACACGAGGGTACGTACAAGGATGCTCATTTACCAGATTAAAACAATTAAACCCTACTAGTAGAGATCACATAGCATGGATTCTTCAAACACACTGTGGCTGGACGCCAAAATTAATGACCTCTACAGGGAAGCCTGTAATAGACGAGACAGTGTTGAAGGATATTGGGACGGATACTGCTCTCCAATTTCTGACACTGCTGGAGATTACAAAAAAGTTAGGGATGATATCAGAAGGCGTGAACGCATGGCAGAAGCTATGTACGAAGTCTAGGATTCATCATCACTGTTCAACATCTACAGTAACTTTTCGTTGCTCACATAGGAAACCAAATTTAGCACAAGTACCAAGTGATGAAAGATTTAGGAAACTTTTTACGGCATCCACTGACATGGTTATGTGCGGTGCTGACCTTAGCGGGATTGAGTTACGCTTACTATCCCACTATCTTGCGAGGTATGATGGAGGGCGTTATAAGGAGATCCTTATCAACGGAGACATTCACCAAACAAATGCCGATAAAATTGGAGTCAGTAGAAGGCAAGTCAAAACAATTTCTTACGCCTTCCTTTACGGGGCAGGAGATACTAGATTAGGACATGCTTATGACAAACAATTATCAGATAAGAAAGCGTCTAAGAAGGGCAGAGAGATTCGTGAAGCTTATATTAATGCCATTCCTGGTCTTAAAGAGCTGCTGGAAGCAGTACACAAAGCTAGTGAGAGGGGTTATGTATTGGGACTGGACCACCGTCACATCTTGTGTGACTCGAGGCACAGGTCACTTAACTACCTCTTACAGGGATCTGCAGCGATCATCGCCAAAAGATGGATGGTATTAACCCATGAAAATTTACCACCTACTGCTAGACAACTTGCATTCGTTCATGATGAACTACAATTTGAATGCGAAGAGAAGGACGTTGAAGACCTCAAGTTCTTACTTGAGTTATCAGCAGTTCAAGCAGGGGAATACTATAGATTAAGATGTCCAATAGCAGCTGAATCAAAGTCAGGTGCAACCTGGGCAGACGTACATTAAACCACCTATGGAACTATTAATTGATGCAGATTACATTGTATATAAAGCGTGTGCTGCAACCGAAACTGAAATTGATTTTAGTGATGATGTTATTCTTGTCACCTCTAATTTTAGTGATGCATACACAGCAGTTGAAAGAGAACTTACCAAGCTTAAAGACAAATTTGAGTCATTCTCTGATATAATACTTTTCTTTTCTGATAGTGTAAATTTTAGAAAAGAAGTATTAGATAGCTATAAAGGCCACAGGAATAGAAAGAAACCCTGTGGATATAAAAGAGTTATAAATAAATTAAAAGAGAATTATAGGACAGTTATTAAACCGTCACTAGAAGCAGATGATGCATTAGGTATATATGCTACTGATAATCCTGGAAATATTATTATATCTCCAGATAAAGATATGAAACAAATACCAGGAACACTATATAATTTAGATGAAGTATTCACAGTCAGCCCTGAAGACGGAGCTAAATGGCACTTAATACAGACCTGTTCTGGTGACCAAACTGATGGCTATGGTGGTATACCAGGTATCGGAGTTAAACGGGCTGAAGCTTTATTTAAAAAGAAAGGTTGTTCTTGGAAAACAGTTATCGAAGCATTTAAAGAAAAAGGATTATCTGAAGATGATGCTTTAATTAATGCTAGATTAGCTCGTATTTTAACGAATAAAGATTATGACAGCAAAACACAAAGAGTCAAACTTTGGACTCCCGCCACCAGTTACGAAGTTAACGATGGAGCAAGAGTTTAAAATGAAAGTAATTGAAAATAGACTCAGAGACACATATAATACCAATAAAGAAGACATAATAACTGTTTTCTTGGCATTACAGAAGCAGAATTTTGTCTTAGGAAATTCTTTGAAAAATTTAATCGAACATATAGTAGTTATTTA
>TARA_R100000353_G_scaffold37006_1_pt1 | contig 10134 bp, 5 predicted proteins | sample TARA_R100000353 | Tara Oceans TARA_R100000353 (sample SAMEA2620663) | marine metagenome | biome: marine biome (ENVO:00000447); feature: surface water layer (ENVO:00002042); material: "saline water (ENVO:00002010), including plankton (ENVO:xxxxxxxx)" | depth 5 m | reverse complement strand
GGTAGTGCCATCACCACTATAGCTGACTTTTGTTGTAGTGCTACTAACTGTCATATCTACTCCTACTTACTTTCTTATAGCCTATTTTGATGTGTCAGAAAAGTCTTAGAATCTATTTGCAAACTGACTAGGTGGTAAATAAAATTGTTGCTCTGTATCTCTTTCCATTCGCCTTTCCATTCTTCTTAAATAGCCAGGGTTACTTTTTTCCATAAGTCCATAAATAAATAAATAATCTAATGCCATCTTAGTATAAAATAAATTTTGATATGGCACGTTTCTGACAGCAAAGTTTACACCATTTTTTTGCAATGCATCTATATCTCCTGCTCTTGCATTTGAATACAATCTTGCTAAATCATCAATAGAGCCAAATGTTGGCCCTAAAAGGGTTTGCGAAAGCGTCTGTCCATATTTATTATATTCACCAAATAAAAAATCTCCATAAATACCAGCACCACCACCTTGCACGAAAGCTCTGGTAAGTAACTCTGTATTTAAATAGGTTTCTTCATCAAATACTTCTCTTGGCTCTCTTCCTCTCAATATATCTTTTGTTGCGATTGACAAATAACCCATCATCGTTGTGCCAACCATCATTTGAGCTAAACCAAAAATACCACTTCTATCAGCTTGTTTAAAAGCATGGTACTGACCTGTCATACCTTTTGTTACATAAGTAATTGGAAAGCCTTTCAGTTGCATTATTGCTCTAATTGCTTCTCCTAAAACTGTTCCTCTCTCTGTACCAAAATTCATAATGGCTCGTTCTTTTGCGCCAGGTGTAGGAATAGCTGTATCTGCTGCATCTGTAAAATATGTCGCTAATTTTGTTGTTAAATCATCTTTGTATTTTTCTATCATTGCGCTAGATGCTTTTTTAAGTTTACGCTTTCGTGTAGAATTTACCTGTTTCAAAACTGCTTGTTCAATTAAATCATCTGGTAAATCTTTTACAGCAGAAGGAATGACATAGTTATTACCATCAATTGCTTTTTGCTCCATTCTCGAAAGCAAGTTCCAATCATCTTGTGTTATTCCATATCTTTGCAAATTAAGTCGTGTTCTCACAGGAATTTCGTTAAATGACCGAGATGTATAGGTTGATAAATCGGCAGATATTAGACGAGCTAAACCTGTTTTTTGTGCGTTGTTCCACCAAGCCATTCCATTGACTCTGAAAAACATTTGATGTGCTTTAGCCATCATACCAGGCCCACTATCATTTGCACCAAATCGTGCGTGAACATCCCCTAAAAAGTTCTCAACACCAACATTTAAAAGATAGGCTAATTCTTTCTGTTGCTTGCTGTTGAATATAGCAAACACATCTCTAAGTGCTATTGCATAGGAACTAAAGATACCTCTATCTGTTCTTGAATTAATAAAACTTGCTTTTGATGCAATATCAGAAAAAGAAGATATAGTTGCCATACCTAGCTTTGCCATGTTTTGAACCATGCGCCATGCTGCTGATATACCAGCAAAATCAACATTAAAAAATAAAGGTCTCCCAGCACCTCTTGCTCTTGTTGAACCATCTAATTCTTTAAATTGTCGTGTAAGTCTATTCTCATTGAGAGCATCTATAACAATAGGGTCTTTACCTTCTTTGATATCATTGATAACACGGTTAAACATGGCTTCTGGGTTTGTGCCAAACTTTTCCATTAGTCCAACTGCCTGTGCATCATGGCTAATTTGAGACAAAACCGCTTCTGCAAATGTTGTTCGGTTGTATTTTTTAGCATATTCGTAAGCAGATTTTCCTGATGCAAAATGTAATACTCTGCCCTGACTTAATTTCTTTGCTAAATTAGCAGGGCCAGTGAATTGTGTGAGTGGGTCTACAACACCATCATCCCCTCGTATTTGTCCTACTTTTTGATGTTGACCAGATACAAGATTCTGCCATATATCTCCGAGAAACATGGCTTCTGTGTAAGGCTCTCCATCTTTAGTTGGTGGTTTATTTTCAAATGTTTTGGCATCCAACCGTCCTGGCTCAAGCATATATGCAACCCATTTGTTTTTAGCTGCTTCAAGTTCTGCCTTTGTGTTATTTGCACCATCTCTTAATAAAATGGGGTCATGGTTCTGACGCACTACATAGTGTTTCAGTTCACCTATGACTGCTCCTGCTCTGTTTTTTCTTTTTAATATTTGTTTTTGAACTTTTTGTACGATTTCAGCAATTTGCTTTGCTTCCCTGCCACCAGCTTGATTTGCATCAAATGTTTCTGGGTCAAACATTGCTTCATAAATTAATTCATCTAGTTCACTGCTTCTGAATATTCTGACTAAATCATTTCTTTGGAGCGCGGCTACTAACTCCCCTGTATATTGGGTCATAATGGCTTGCTGTCTTGCATCAACACTATTCAAACCATTTTTACCAAAACGTATATCACCTACCATAATAGCTGATAATGCCTGTGATTTTGTCATTGTTTTCTTGCCTACTTTGATTTGTTCAGCAGAATTAACAATTCTCATAATATCGGTATATGCCTTTGCATTGAGAAGTCTATTACGTTTTTGTATGGTAGCACTTATCTTTGCCTGACGTGCAATCGTTCTTGCTAACGTAAATATTTCTAATTCTTCATCTGCACCAGCAAGCTCTACTCTCTTAGCAAGATTTTCTTCAAGAACATCTACGATTTCTTTTGCTTCTGCTTCATCAAGTACAATACCAGCATCTCTGGCTGCTTGCATTACCTCTTCAACGCAACTCATGTTCCTCTTGTCCTTCTAACACAGAACCCACCAGCCCTTGATATTTCTTCATATTTATCTGCTTTTGCATCAAGTGTAGTATCTCTAATGCTTGCTTTAAAATCTTCTGTAAGAAGTGCTTGCACTTCATCAACTTGCAAATCTTGCTCTAGTAATTCATTTTCTGCCTGTATTTCATCTAAATCAATCTCGTCTGACTCGATTGTATCTTTCTCGATTCTTTCAACATCTTGTTTAAATTCAGACAATGCTCCTAAATTATCTCCATCGATTCTCTGAGCATTTTGTACGTTATCAACCTGTTGTTGTGTATATGTTCCTTCTTGTATTTGTTTTACTGTTTCTGCTCTTGAAAGGTTTGTTCTAAGTTCTTGTAATCTTTGTGTTTTTTTAAAATATTCTTTTCTTTCAGAAGTTGATAGTTTTGGTTTTTTTTCTCCTGCTTCATCAGCTTTTCTTTGCATCTTTGTTTCAAAACGCTGTATCTCTTCTTCAAGTTCTTGAATTTCATTTTGTCGTGCTTGTGTAATATCTGGCTCTGCTGGTCTTTCTAAATCTTTGCCAAGCCTTTTGTTACCCTCAATAAAAATTGCTTGTTGTGCAATTTCTGCTTTTTGAACTGTTACAAAATCACCAGAATCTCGTGCATTTTGTTCAACCTCAGATAAAAATTTAATAATTTTTTGGATATCTTCTGGTTCAGAATTTGATAATTTTTGCGTTGAAATCACGACCCCAGCAACTTCAATCTCAAAATCTTCATCAAAAGCAGACTTGGAAAACACATCACTTGCATCCAGTATTTTTTCTGTACCATCTACATCTTTGATGGTAATATTACCTTCCTCATCCACATTTAGAACATCAACAACTCTGCCCTCACCAGAAGCATTGTAAACCACTTTTTTATCATCTGGTCTCAAACCTTTTGCTATATCAAATGCTTCTGCATCATCTATCAATGGCTCTATATTAACAGGCTTATCATCAATAACTTGTCCTAAAGATATTCTTTGTGCTGTATCTCTTGTGGATGGGGGTAGTTTTGAAACCCTGTCTGATAACGCACCAAACCCAACGTGCAAACCACCACCTAGTGCAGAGCCTACTGCAATATTTAAAAAACTATCCATCAAACCATAATCTGCATCTTGTTCTGCAAATGCTGCTCCTATTACCAAAGGCTCTACAACCGCTGCACCAACAGCACCATCTATCGCTCCTACCATCGCTCTTGAGCCTGTTTTACCATATCTGGATGCCATAGTAGCTGCTCTTGCTGTTCCTACGGCTGGTATAAAAGCAGAAGCAATGTTTAGTGGGTCAAGAAAACTACCTAGTATTGCAACACCAAACTGTGCTGCTCCTAATTTAAAACCACCTCTTGAACGATTTAAAGTAAAATTAAATTCTTCTCGTTTATCATACCGCTCTGCTAATAAATTAGCTAACCCTGTTTTGATTCCTTTCTCACCTACCTCAATGCCTTTTCTAAAATACTCGCTATTTTGGTATTCTTCAGCAGTCAGTATTTCACCTCTTGTTCCTTCTCCTACAAACTGTTCTGCGAATCTATTTAATGCGTTGAATGGATTATAATACAAAGTTTCATCAAGTGTTGCCCCAAGAACATCAAGTGTGCCAACCTTCGCTTTATCAAAATATTGATTATGCAAATTGGCATCAAACTCTTGTTCTGGAATATAAACACTAGACATTAGAAAAACTGATTTCCTTGTAAATATTTCATAAACTCTTGTTTTTGAGCATCCAAAGGGCCGTCATCTGGCAAATTTATAAGGACAGACTGTAAATCATCAAACGAAACAGTAATGTATTGTTCTTGCCCTTGTTCTACTAATTCAGGTTTTCTTGGAACAATATTTCCCAAATCATTAACCAAAAACACACCATTTGTTTGCACATTTGTTCTCCAGCTACCACCTGTCATCAAATCCCTGAGATAGCCTTCTTGATATGTTGCTTCGTTCTCACCTGGTGGTGTTGGCGGAAAAAAAATAATACTTTTTAAATAATCTTTGTTTTCTTTTCTTTGTATCGATAAATTTAATACAGTGGCTATTTTTTCTGCACTATTATTTAAAATTTTTGGAAAACGTATTTTTGTTTTTCGCCCATATCTATCCTCATCTGGAAAAACAAAATAATTACCAACAACAGAATTATATGCTTGCTGCACAGCTTCTTTTGGTTCTTTAGCTTCGTATTGTACAAGCCCTTTTGCTACATTTATTATGACTTCTTGTATATTTGCTACATGATTTACGCTACTTACTCTTGTAGCTGGGTCAAAAGAACCATCTCTTACACTTCCTATAATACTTCTATTATAATCAACTGTAATTAAAGATGCTTCTTCTTTTATTTCAGTTAGTCTTGACCCTGTAACTAAACTATCCAATTCTTTTATAATATCTGGTGTATTATATGCTTTTACTGCTGCCATATCAGAAGATTCTGGATGAGCTATTACAAGTTGGTCAACAATGGTAATACGTTCTTTTTCATGCAAATGACGCATTACTATATTTCTTGATGGTGAATCTTTATCACCAAATTGTGCAAGGAACTGCTCCCCAATTTGAGACTGTTCTCTGTAATTATCTGTTCCTCTAAATTTAGCCATAAAATCATCTATTTGTGCATTGCTTGCAATTCGAATATCAAGTGGCAGTATGCCCATTGAACGTTGTTTTTCAATTAATTCAGCAGGAGTAAATGTTTGTCCTGTTGTTTTTTGATAATACCCCACAAAATCATTTTCTATTAGATTTTCTCTTTGCTCTAACAATTTAATAGCAGCTAAATATGTTTCTTGACTTTCAACTGTTCCTTCATTCAAGAAGGTTTGCTCAAGTTCCTTTATTCTTTCTGCTTTGACTGTCTGACTTTCAAATTCTATTGCATTGACAATAGTAGATGCGTCAGATGTAGCAGTTGCTTTAATATTAAATTCCCTTGCTTCATCAAACATTTCAGCACTTGTATACAATGTTAGTATCTCATCTTTTAATTTGTTCGTTTCTTTTGAAGCTACTCCTCTGTTCGCAGCTAATTTTGCATTAAAATCTAAAACCTTACCATTTGCTTTTGCTCTTACTCTTGGTTGTAAATCTGATATTTGTGATGAGATAATACTGCCTAATACACCAACAACTTCAGGTTTATCTACGCTTGCGTAGATACCTGTCCTGTTATTTACAGCTAACTCTTCTGCTTTAAGTTGTGAAAGTGACATGGTTTGTGATTTAGATTGCAAATCTAATATAAGACTATCATTTGCTTCTTTTTTAATATCTTGAACTTCACCTTCGAGTTTTATAACAAGTTTTTCCCTGTATTCAGGTCTGAGTGTTGAAAAATCTATATCAACGGACGTTCCGTCTAGTCTATTAACAGTAATTGATTCACCAGCTAATATTTGTTTTCTTGAAAAAGTTAAATCTAATAACAAATCTGATTCCGCTTGGAATAGTTCTCCAAGAAATGTATCGACTGTTTCCTCTTGTATTTCTAGTTCACGTTTGTTCTTTGCAGTCTCTATTGCAGATAATCGTGTGCTTGTTTCTGAAGATGATAATGAGTTATCATTTAATGTGTCATCTCTCATTTTATCATAATCTTCTAATGTTTGAGCAGCATTTAATGCAGTTATATGTGCGCTTTGATTTAGGTCTTTCATTACACCTTGTCTGTTGTAACTTAATTTTAATCCATCTAAGGCTGCTTCATTAAACATTTCATTGAGTGATTCTTTTAAAAATATCGCTGTTGGGTCATTAGGTGCATAGGTTCTAATAGCATCCATTGTTGCTTCAATACTTTTATCTTTAGCAAGTCCTCTATTAACCTGATGTCTGTTAAATGCAGAGTTTGCGCCAGAAGTGCTAAACGATAATGAAAACTCATTAAATTTTTGTCTTAATTGTTGTTTTTGTTTTTTCGTAAAGTTTTCATGTCTACCAAGAAACTCTTGTTCTAATTCATTTTGAAAAACTAATGCGTTTTGTTGATACTCTGGAACAGTTTGCGAAGCATCGGCTCTATTATATTCTTGCCATTTCTGAGCTGTTTCAACTTTCATATTACTAATTGCATCTCTGGTTTGGGCATCTTTTTCAGCTAATGCAAAGTCAGCAGCCACCTTTCCTGCTTTTGATAATGTTTGTTGGAAACCTGCAAAGGCTCTTCCTGGTGCGGTAAAGGCTGCTGTACTTGCTCGTGGTGATAACTGACCAGCAGCTAATCCTTGTGTTGGCCCTGTTCCTTGATTATATAATGGTATCTTAGGCAATTAAAGTTGCTCCTGTTGCTGCTGCATCGGTAAACCCACCAAGCAATGATTGTTGTCCTTGTATTCTGAATGCTTGTGCTTGCGCTCTTCCTTCAAGCCGTGATAAGGTTGCTTCAGACTCTTTTTGCATCTGCTGAATACTCGATGCGTATTGTATTCGTGCTGCATCTTTTTCTGTGTTGAAATAAGCATCTGCTAGTGCCTGTAATGGACTGCCTGACATTTGTATCCCAGACTTCGCTGTTGCCACTCTTTGTGTGCTAATAAGCCTGTCTGACTGTCTTCTGAGCGCAGCTTCTTCTTCTCTTTTCTGCCTTTGTAAAAGGATTGCTTCGTTTTCAGCAACCTGTGCATTATATTCAGCTACCTGTTGTGCAGCACGAGCAGCAGCTTGGTTTCCCTTTGAACCCATGATACCGCCAAGAACTTGACCACCTACGGCTAATGCTGTTAATCCACCATCAGACATTACTTTATCCTCGCCATGCGGTAATAATCACCGCCATCAACACCATATTGTCTCATCAAACCCTCATTCTCAAACCCCAACCATTTTGCAAATCGTATAGCTGTTGGGTCATCTGCTGAAACACTTGCTTGTATTCTATCCAACTCATTCTCTGTTTCAATTACATCAAACATATAATAGGTGTGTTTTACTACTGACTTGTATTTTATCTTACCTTGCTTTGATATAAAAAACCAACCCTCTGCAACTTTACCCCACATCTTGTGAATACCACCCATGCCTAATATTACATCATCATCAGTCAATGTATAACCATGCACATGTTCTGGCGCAATGAAAGCATCTTTATGTTGTTTTTCAATAACAAAGTCTAAGTCTATGTTTTCAATATCTTTTTTATCAAAAGTTCTTAATTTAAGCATCGAATGTATTAGACCTTCTCATAATTGCTAATATCGTCATAGGCAAGGGTTGGTTTTGTCGTATGATAACTTGAGCATCATTATCATATCCCGATGGAAAGAATATTTCTTTATCGCCATTAAATAATGGTATTGCTCCATCCATAGGCATACTACTATCACGAAATGGCATACGGTCAAGATTATTTAAGTCTGGCCCTGTTTCTGCTCCCACCGTATCAATGAATCGTGCGGTAACACCATGTATGCGTTTGATTTTTCCTTGTGATATGCCATCATCTGCACCAGCTTCCATACGCAAGGTTTCTACCAGCGAGTCAAAATTATAGCCCACATGAATGACACCGCCACTTCTATCTAACGAAATGTTACCATTTGTTACAGTCTTATCCGCATGGCTTGCTCCATCTACTAATACCGCTACGGTTTCACCTTCTAAGTGATTGACTCCTGTAATAGAAGATATTTTCTTACGAACTTCACCACCTGATATGTAAGTTGTAAAAGGTGTGCCGTTGGTTGCTTTGCGTACCACACCACTATTAGGCAAAAATACCAATACTTCATCATCTGCTATTGCACCTGTTGTGCCAGTAGATAAAGTAATTTTAGATTGTCCAGCTAATGCAACAACCGTTGTTCCAGAGGCAATGTTTGTTCCTGTAACCACCATGCCTGTTGATATTGTACCTGTTACAGTATCAATATCAATGACCGTAGCACCGCTGGTAATGCCACTTCCATTATTTACTTGTGCTGATGGAAAACCACCTGCTGCACTCAAATCGACACCAATCGTAAAGTTATTATTATCGACTTTGGTAACAATAACCCCTGTATCATTAACAGTTGTCATGCCTACAATATCGAAAATAGCCACTTGGTCATTGGTCGCAAAACCATGATTATCAATATTGATGTTAGCAGGGTTTGCTTTGCTAATTGATTTTATGCTTTTAGTTGCTGGGTTTGCTAATTCAAACGTATCGTCTTGTTTATTAAATACGGTAAAACTATCTCCATTTAGTTCTGTCATACCTACGACATCTTCAATAATCACCGTATCTCCGTTGTCAAATCCATGAGAAGAAGATGTAACCGTCAGTGTTTGATGGTCGATGGTAACACTGCTTACTTGGTCGGTTGATAAAGACACACCTGTAATGGTTTTGGCGGTATTCTGAAACGTAACCCCTGAATCCAAAAAGAAAGCATTTCGTATTTTTTGCTCAAAATTAAATGATTTGAGATACACAATATGTCGTACTTCAGAACCATTGATAGTACGTTTTACGGATAAATATACTTGGTCTTCTGTACCACTTGGTATGGATGTAACACTCTCAACAAACCCTGAGTTTCCAAACGGATGCTGATGCCATCCAACTGTATTGTTTGCAGGGTCATAACTAAGTCCTATCAAAACACCATCAGAGCGCACAAACCATAAGATGAGTTCCGGCTCTTGCTGCCATACCATATCCACCAAACCACCTTTGGCAAGATGTTCTCCTAATATCGTCAAATCTCTTCCCACTAGTCCATCCGTATTCAAATCAAAGGTAACTTCTTTTACTTTCTCACCACTTTTTTGCACCAGTATCGTACTTGCTCCTGCTCGAAGTGGTCGCACATTTGATGTACCAAAAGTTGTTTCTCGTAATACATTTACCGATGTGGGTGTCACCGCTGCTCCTTGTGTGCCGCCTGATAAGGTAAACTCTGCGCTGGTGGTAAGGATTTGCAAGAACCGTCCTGGTATCATGTGCTTGATAACATTCACTTGGTCAGATGCAATCGTAACATTAATGGCATCATCATCGTTTGTGCCAGGACTATGATTAGTAAAATCATCCGTTACAGAACCAAAAATGCTTTGTGGCTGTGCGGTTGTACCAGCAAAAAACAATCTTTCTTCATAAAATGCTACGGCTCTTGGAAATCCATTTCGACTGCTAAATGCACCTCGTGACCATCGTGTTGTTCCATCTGTTGCGTTTTTCGGCAAGACAAGTGTATCAATATTACCATTCACCGAATTGTTTTGCACTACGGCAGTTGCTGATGTAGCACTTGCTACAGCTGTAATTTTAACAAATCCTGTGCCACTATGTTGAAACTGCCATGTATGGTTGCCATATACTTCTGAGCCAGATGTATGAACAGGTGCTTGCGCTCCAGTAGACTCA
>TARA_R100000353_G_scaffold100818_3_pt1 | contig 10144 bp, 7 predicted proteins | sample TARA_R100000353 | Tara Oceans TARA_R100000353 (sample SAMEA2620663) | marine metagenome | biome: marine biome (ENVO:00000447); feature: surface water layer (ENVO:00002042); material: "saline water (ENVO:00002010), including plankton (ENVO:xxxxxxxx)" | depth 5 m | reverse complement strand
GAATTATCATTTGATCAATGGCTTACAGCAGGTGTAAAAACATTTTTAAATAAGGATGTAGATTTATCAAATAAAGAAATAGAAAGATTTGGTAAAAGATTTTATCATACTATAAAGTCTCAAGGTAAAACTTTCTCTGATAATATAGAAGATGATATGTATCATAATATGCAATTAGAATTAACTAAAGAAATTACAGAAGAGCGTGATGATTTAGGTAATAGAATAATTAAGTCAGAGTTAAATTTTAATGCACCAGAATCAAGATTTTTTAGAGTAACAAGTCAAGTAAAAAAATATTATACATCAGATAAACCTAAAATAGAATCAGGTAGAAAATATACTACTAGATTTTTAGCTGATGAAAATCCTGCAGTAAAGTCTTTATTAAAAGATACATATTTATTAAGAAAAGAAAATTTATATGAACATAATATTACAAAGCATGGAGATAGAAGAGTTTTATCTAATCCATATAGTTTTTTAAGATTTAATGATGTAGCTGCAATAATTAAATCAGAATCTGAAAGATTTAAAAAGAATCCTAAATCTGGATTTAGAAAGTTTCCAGTATTTTCTAAAGATGGTATAAATTTATATTTTCAAGAAGTAAATCAAAATGTAATTAATTTAGCTAAAAATCCTAAAAAATATTGGGAATTACAAAAAAGAGCTGGATACATATCTGATAAACAATATAATAAACTTTCTCTTGAAAAAGGAGAAACAGCTGAAAATAATATAGTAACTTATAATTTTTTTAATACTATATATCCAGGATATATGAAAGATAAGGGTGGATGGGCTAATGTATTAAAAAGAGTTAAAATACCTCTTACTCCTACTGTTAGAAATCCTGAGATGTCTAAATCAAAAGTAATGTATATAAAAGAAGAAAATATAGGTTTTACTTACCCAGGGCAAACATCTATTAATAAAGGTAAACAGATTATAAAAGAAGTTGCTAATGATGGTAAATATATTGGAGATGGTAATACCATAACAGGTCAAAGTTTCTTTAATAAGATGGAAGAATTTTTTGGCTATGATTCTAACTCAGGATTTATTAAAACTGTTATATATGAAAATAATGGTAAAGATGTTTTAATGGTAAAGCATCAACATAGTAAAGCTGATGTTGGAATGAAAATATATAATGGAGATATAGCAGTAGCTGAAGTTAATAGTTCTGGAGACATTATTAGTTTACAAGATGGATCTACTATAGATATGATTATGACTGGAGATGAAAGAAAAATAGGTACAGGTAAATTTAATAACCTTACTTTTGATATTGAAGGTTCTTCAGTAGGTTTAATTAAGTATGCAGATGGTGTTAAGGAAAGTGCTAAATATCCTCATCAATGGTTAAACTATGTTCCTAAATCTTTGCATAAAGAAATAATAGAATCTTATTTACAAGATGATGGTAAAATATTAAAAAAAGTAGATAAATTATTTAAAATAGGTAGTGATCCAAATAAAGTTAAATCTTTAGTAAAAGATATAAGTAAGATGTTACCAGACGAAATATCTCCTACTTTAAATGCTTTTGTAGATTTAGATTCAGGTTTTCATCCTGTATCAAGCAAAGCTTTATCTACTATAGCTACTAGAAATTTAATACAACCAGCTTTAGCTATGTCAGGTCAAGATGGAACAAGTTCTTATTTAGCACCTAATTATCAAAATGATTTAGCTGAAAATGAAATAGCTTTATCTATGGAAAATGCTAAACCTATAATAGAAATGTATAAAGCTGATGTAAGAAAAAAAGAAAAAAAATCTGGTAAAATACCTGTATCATCTGAGATAATAAATAATTGGTTAAATACAAATCCTCCTGTAAAAATAATTGCATATAGATATCCTATTCCACACATAAATGGTGTTGCTTATTTAACTGTAAAGAGAGTTCATGATAAAAGAAATGTAGCTGAATTACATAAAGATGTTACTTTTAGATTATTAGAAGGAGACTATGATGGAGATAGTATTATAATAGAGTTTCCTACAGAAAAAATAAAACCTATATATGAAAAATTCTTTAATAGTCCTGAATATACAGATTCTATTGAAGGTTTAAATATGGAAGAATATCAAACTAAACAAGATGTAGATATAACAAATACAGCACAAAGAATACAATTAATAGATAAATTAACTCAAGGAAGTCAAGCTATATCTGAAATAGCTAATACAGCTGCTCATTTTAATTCTATTAAAAATGCTATACGAGCTGTATCTATAAAAACAGGTGATATGAATTTTGTTATATATCCTACTAATAAAGATATTACTTTACCAAGTGGACAAAAAGTTACAGCACAAAAAGCATTAAGAATATATCTTCAAGCTGCAGCTGATAATGGTAAGTATTTAATTTTAAGTAATTGGAATTACAATGTAAATAATTTAAGAAAACAATTATTTCAAGTTTATAGTAAAGAAGCTGGAATATCAGGCAATTTTTATGATCTTGTAAATCAAGCAAGAAAAGATAAAAATTATAGTAACATAAGTTTTTATAATAAACTATGGGCTAAATTTAATACAGATATATATAAATTACATTCAGTACCTAATAGTTTAAGAAATGGTAGAGCAGATTATGTAGAAGGTCAGAGAGGTGGTAGGTTGTCTTTAGCTCAATACTTAGATAAAAGTAAAGAGTATGATACATATTTAAAAGATAGAAAAAAATATTTATTAGATAGAACTTTAGCTAAAAATAAAGATAGTTCTTATTTAAAAGGATATTTAATAAGTAATGTATTATTACCTAAAGAAGGTAGGCACGTAGATGTTAGAGAATACTTAGCTGCATCTCTTCACAATATTGATAAAAAATATCCTAAAGTTGGAAAAATAGATCCTTATCAATATGATGATCAATCTAATTATGCAGCTCATCAAGCTGGTTTAGCAAGAATAGCTAAAAATGAATTATTTAAAGATCTTAAATCAAAAGATGCTGTAATTGGCAGAAATTATGCATTATCTTTATTAGAAGATACTTTTAAGGCATCTCAATATGGTAGAAGTCAATTTTTACCAATGACTTGGAATGAAGCTTCTTGGATACAACCAGTAGTAAATAAATATTCTAAAAAGTTTCAAAATCTTACTCCTAAACAACAATATTATGCTACTTACTCTTATTTAAATAATATTATACATCCTAGTTGGGTAGAAAAATGGAAAGGTACACTTTCATTTGGTAAGTTAAGTATTACTGATAAATTATCATCTTTACCTCCAGCTATAAGTCCTAAAGCTAAAGGATTAAATTTGCTAAATCATAAAGTTTTAAAAGCATACTTTCAAGACTTTAATAAAAGTTTAATTAATTATAATTTAAAAGATCAAATAGAAAATACTCAATCAAGAAAAGAAATAATAAAATTATGTCGATAAAAAGTAAAGATTGTGAAATACCATTAGATAATCTTAATAAAGCTCATAAAGAAAGAGAAGCTAAAGAATCTGAACTTCAACAAGATTTAAAAGAATATTTTCCTATTACAGATGAAACTAAAGATAAATATGAAAAACAAGTTGTAAATGTATTAAAAAAACAATATGGTACAGCAACAGCAAAAGAAAAAGCACATGATGCATTAGTTAAAAAAGCTTTCCCTAAAGACTTTAAAAGAATGCAATTAATTTTTAAAATAAGAGCATTATTAGAAGGCTATCCTTTATATAAAACAGTTATGCTTGATTATCTTACATCAGATGTAAAAGATATTAAAGGTTTACCTAAAGGCAAAGATAGTACAATAGAACAAGAATTAAAAAGTATGACTTCTACTTTTGTTACTCAACAGGGTAAAAAATATAGACATATAAATTTAGATAAATTACCTATAGCAAAATTAACTAAACTATATCATCTTACTAATAATGCTGTGAATTTAGATGGTCAAAGTTTATTAGGTGGCTGGTTTGGAAATCTAAGAGTATCTTTTGCTACTGCAAGAGATCTATCTTTAAAAGACAAAACTGGATCTATTGCTTATATGTATAGAAAAACAACTGATTTTGCTGGAAATATTCAACAAGTTTTAGTTTCTTATTTATCAAAAACTAGTAAAAGAAATTTTGGTATAGAAGATATAAATAGACAAGTAGCTGATATTTATAACACTAATGTTAATTTAACAGATGAATCAAAATATGGTAATGAAAAAGCAGTTAAATATAAGCTGCATACTTATTATAATAAACTTATGAATGGATGGATGAAATTTGAAGATGGTGTATTAAAAATTCATGCAAATTTTGGTGCAATAAAAGCTACAAAAGAAAAGGGGAAATTTAAATACTTAGATGATTTTCAACCAGATGGTGAAAAAATATTTAAAACTAAATTAGATGCAATAAGATTTAAAAAAAGTCAAGATTCTCCTGTTAGTCTTCAATATTATGATAAATATGGTAATCTAAGATATGAAAAAACTAATGATAAAGTGCATGATTATTCAAATTTAATGAAATTAGAAGATTATATAGATGGTAAAGGATTAAATAAAGAAGATTTAGCAAAATTTAAAGCCGGTAATATTTCTAGTAAAGATATTGAATTTAGAATACAAATGCAAAGAAATTATCTCCCTTTAAAACAAGAAGATATACAAACTATTATAGATGCTACTAAAAATGGAAGAAAACTGCATGATCAAGTTTTTGAAGACTTAAATAAAAGGCATAAAAAATTAATAGAAAATTATACAAAAGAATTAAAAAGACAATTTAAAAATAAAAATTTACAGCAATTAAAAGAAATATTTGTAAATAACAAACCTTATGGTAAAAATTGGACAAGACAAGAAAAAATAAGAGCTGCTAATATTAAAAAAATATTTGGTAACAGAATGATGTTTGAGGTTTTTACATCTGAAGGTAATGCATTAGAATATAAAAAAGACTCTTATCCAGTTATGTATTATTCATCTGATATGTTAAGAATGTTAGATGACTCTATAGAATCATTAAATATAAATATAATAGCTTTAAAAGATCAAATTATTGAAGCCAAAGATCCCTTAAAAGTTCAATTAAGATCGCAGTTAAAAGAATTAGAAAAATCTTTAAATTGGGCTACAGATTTAAGAGATAGCCATGATAGCACACAAGATGATCCTAGAAGTGATGGTAAAATATATAATACAATAAGAGCAAATCATTTTAAACACATATCTAATATGTTTGATATAAGAGAAATGAGAGAAGATCAAAATGTTTATACTGAGTATTTAAGAAAAACATATAGCACTCTATCAAGGAGTCAATTAGCATTAGATGGATTAGTAGCTACAAGATTAGCGAATAGTAGAGGAGTTGATCCTTTTCTTACAAAATATGTACAAGGTATTTACAGCAGAGTAATGGGAGATCCTGATGCACCTGCTAGATTATTTGGAGTAGATTTTAATAGTAAAAGAGTTTTTGAAGGTATTATAAATTCAATGCCTGGTAAAAGTGGTGATGTTTTATTTAGGCTACCTTTTAATAAAGTAGAAAGATATATTAGAAATATAAATTCTTATTTTACAGCTATGCATCTTGGTGGAGTAGGAACAGCAGGTTTAAACTTAACAGCTATGATTCAAAAAATACAAGAGCTAGGGTATACAAAAACTAAAGAATCTTTGGATGCTTTAAAAGGAGAAAATAGTGCCTTATGGAATGATTTAATTAAAAGATCAGGTGTATTAGAATTTTCAGAATTTTTTTCAGATTCTTTAGTTAGAGATACTAGTGGTAGATTAGAAATTTCTCAAGAAGATGCTATAGGTATAGTTAAAGCTCAAATAGAATATAGAATTAATATAGATAAAGGAATGTCTCTAGTAAATGCTAGAAAGTTATTTGATAAAAAAGTAGATGTATATATTAAAACAATCCCTGACTTAAAAAGATTAAAAAATAGGTTAGGAGAATTAAAATCTAAAAAAAGACAAATGTTTATAAATAAACTTGCTAATTATGCTATTACTAAAGATTTTAATGTAGTAGAAAGAAAAGGTGCAATAGGTAAAATAAAAAAAGGAGCTGCAAAGGTATTAGAGGGATTAGCAATTTTTCCTAAAAAATATGATATTACTATGTCTGGTACAGAAAAAACATTAAGAAGTACAAGTTTTATATCAGGAATAAATTCAGCTATAAATAATGGTATTTTACCTATAAGTTTTATACAAGATTATAAAAAATTTAAAGAAGGTAAAATAAAAGATCAAGAATTATATAATCAAATAGAAGATGACATAAAAGTTGCTATAGAATATGGTAAAGAAGCTACAAGACATTATGATTTTGGATTATCTAATCAAGATGTTGGAGAAGCTAATTTAATAGGTGGGGGATTTTTTACTAAATTTAAATATTGGTCTCAACAAAAATATGGAAGAGATATAAGATTATTTAGAGATGCATATTTAGGATTTAAATCAATAGATAAAACAGGTCAGTTTGATAGTACAGCATTAGGAAAAACTTTTAAAGAGTTATTAAAATCTATGGGTCCAACAGGAGTAATTAATAGAAAGACATTTAGAGACAATCCTGATATTGGAAAACTTAGAAATTTTATATTAACAAGTGGTACAGCTACTATAATTATGGATCTTTTAGTAGGTCTACCATTTGTTAGAAATGCTTTTTATAGAGTTGCATTAGGTAGAAAACTTATGGGAGGAATAACATCAGATGTTATCTCTATGTTTATATCTACTCCTATATATCTTTTAATAGCTTTATTAAATGATGATGATGAAGAAGAGATACAAGAAAAATTGTATTGGAAAATGAAGCATATACCATTTGTAGGATTCGGTACTACTTTTGTAATAGATCAGCTTTATTTACTAATAAGTCAATTAATAGATAGTGATGATGAAGAGCTTAGTAAAAATTTAAAACATACTAATAGAGCTATTAATCCTATTGGTGGGATTCCACTTATTGGTAGAACTGCAAGAGAGTTTACTGATGAAGCTATTGAAGCTATAATAGAAAATTAAAAAAAAAGGGATACAAAAGTATCCCCTCTTTCTTGCTCAATCGAGCTTGTCTACTACAACAAGGTTTCTTCTATTAATCTCCTTAACTAATCTTTTTACAATTATATCTTCAAGCTTTTTATTGCAATATTCAGATTTTAGTTTAGGCAATTCTTTTAAAAGAACTTTTTGAAAAGCTAAGTTATTGAGCCAATAAAAGTTATTCATCATCTACTTTCTCCTTTATTAAACCCAAAAACACACCCAATGGTATTGCTACCATAGGATCTTTTCTATTCTTTTTAACTACTATAGCTGGGCTTAAATCTTCTCTACAGTTAGATTCACATTGTTCTACTGTAGCCCAAAACCTTAGTCTTTCTACATTCTTACATTCAAAGCTAAATGGTATCTTCCTACGAGCAGCAGGAGAGAGTATAATATCCTCTCCTGACATACCCATAGTTTGGCTCTTTATATCATCATCTTCAAGAGAAGGAAACGCTACTCTTAGTTTATCTCTTAAAAGATTCTGAAGCTTTCTCCCTTTAGCTTTTGAATATCTTGGGTTATTCGAATGGGAGTTTTTTGCTTTTGGCATTACCTCCTCCAAACATTTCTTCTAACCCTGTTTCAGATCTCTTCTTTTTATAGTTCATATCGTCTTCTATTACATCATCAAAAGCTATTGAGATCATATCTTGATTATTTTTATCTTTCTTTATCCAAGCTGCTAACTCTACTTCATGTCCTCTAATTGTAGCTTTGCCTCTAAAGAAAGGTTCTTTCTCTGACTTCTTGTATTTATTTTTCCAAAGAACTCCATTACCTATACTTTGGAATGTTTTTTTCTGTTTATTCATTTGTTTCTTTCATGGTTTCTTCTTGAAAACTTTTTAACTACTTTACAAGCATCGCATCTACACCCTCTATCATACCATGCTCTGCTAGGGTAATGTCCATCTTCCTCTTCTCTGTTTCCTATTTTATGTTCATACTTGGTTTTACCTTGTCTTTTATAATGTCTTGCAGCTGCTGAGTTACAAGCTTTATGAGAAAATGCTATATTTCCTAAATCCCAGAATAGTCTGGTATCTTCACCAAGCCAAGGCTTTTTATGTTCTATAGAGAAATCATCTACATCTACTATAAGCTGTTTGCATTGAAAACATTCATCAAGTTTAAGCCTTTGTATGAGCATAAACATTACTTTTCTTCTTAGTCTATTAGAAGCTGTGGAATAGTTCATTCCAAGTTGTTTAGTTTTCTTTTCGTTACTTTTCTTACTAGGCATAATATAGAGAGGTCAGCTGTGAGGTAATTGGTATTAGGTGTAGTGTGGGATGCCAACCTCTCATATATATTCCTTTATTAAGCTGCTAAACTAATACATCCATCAACCCATTGTTTATTATGGTTAAAGTCTGAAATAGTTTGTTTCTTATTATGCCAAAATACATCTGTACCAGCATTAACAAGATCCCAAGCAGTTCTTTCTTCGTATTGTTCATTAGTTAAGAAATTGTCTAAAGCTTTGCCAAAGACTCCTGTACCCATAGAAGAGAAGGCTTCTTTTCTTAGTTTTGATAAATCACCCACTCTCACATAATGGTTAGGTAATTTACTACACTTAGTAGCAAAATTCTTAACATTATCTTCAGCACTATTCAAAACTTCTAATGTTTTCTGTATTTCATCTTTCCAGTTTTTATTATTTATATCATGTTTAAAGACATATTCTCCAAACTCATGCTTAGATGTCATACCATTTGTACAAGCTAATCTATAAGCAAAGAGAGCCATTCTACCTGAAATGCTACCATCATAAGAGTTCCACATACCTATACCTATACCTAGATTATCTCCTTGCTTAACTTCTGCATCTATCTCTTCAACACATTTCCAACTTTTAAAGAATTGTTTACCGTTCCAAAACTCTTTCTCTTCTTCAAATGTAAAGTCAGATCCAGACATTACATCATCAGCCATCTGAACCATAGTTTTGTTAGGTACAAGTAAATAATCTGAAGACACTATGCCTACTTCATGCCAATTAGGAACATAATCTTTATTAAAAGATTTTAATTTAACTCCATAAGCTTTTGATTTCATTCCTGCACCATAAGCTAATTGTTCTTTATTTATCTCTGCATATGGTGATGTATTCTTTAAGTTCATTATTTTAACCCTTTCATGTATTTATTTGTAGCTATATCAGCACCTGGTATCTTTTTACCTTGCTTCATATCAGCTAACATTCGTTTTTTGTCTAGCTTCTTAGTAATCACTTCTATCCAATAAGTCTCTGGTATTTTACTTTCATCTATAATATCTACAGATTTAGATTCCATGACTTTTAAAGGATTGAAAACTGAATGCTCTGGAAGCTTACCTGTTTTCTCTGACACTTCTATCATAGTGTTCTTCATCCACTTTTGTGAATTTTGTCTTACTTTCTTTAGCTTCTGAATTTTAGATATGTATTCATCTGCTAAGTCTATGTCTGCTTGTACTTTCTTAAACCAAGCCCACATACCATCTTCTTTCTTTGCTAATTCATAGAACAGAACTTCAAGTTTCTGCTCTATCTCTTCTTCAGTTGAAAATATATCTGTATTTGCTGTAGCAATCTCTGATGTTATTTCAAATATGTTCATTGTATTCCTTTACTTTTTATTTCTGTGATAAATGCTTTGTTAATATATTTGTTAAAGTTTTTCTTTTTGTATTTTGATTTGTCTTTAACTATTTTAAGTTGGCAGTTATCAGGTTCTAGCATAATATTAATACCTTCTTTCTCTCTGTTAGCTACAGATTCTAGTTTAATAAAATCTATCAAGCCTTCATCAGTTTTAGTAGGTACTATTGACAATAGTTTGTTAGCTGTATATGCAATTCTTGCACTACCTCTAGCTGCAGCAATAGCTGGTACTCCCATCTTTTTATTCATAGACTCTTTAGTCATTTCTGAAATAGCAAATACAATAATATTATTTCTTATGGCAACCTCTTTCAAAGCTCCCATAATCTCTTCCATCTTACCATTCATATCTTTGTTATTGCTTTCCATTAGACCTATATGATCTACAACAATTATTTCTGGTTTCTCAGACATTGTGTTTAGTCTTTTATCCAAT
>TARA_R100000353_G_scaffold40824_1_pt1 | contig 10146 bp, 9 predicted proteins | sample TARA_R100000353 | Tara Oceans TARA_R100000353 (sample SAMEA2620663) | marine metagenome | biome: marine biome (ENVO:00000447); feature: surface water layer (ENVO:00002042); material: "saline water (ENVO:00002010), including plankton (ENVO:xxxxxxxx)" | depth 5 m | reverse complement strand
CCGGCTGGACCCCCAAGCCGAGAACTGCTTCTTCGAATTTGTTGTATGAAATGGATTTATTTAAATCTATTCCAATTTTTTCTGCGGCCTCTTTTTGAACTTCTTCTGTAGCTTCTGGATTAATCGAAATTTGTTTATTTTCATCAACTACGTAACCATTAGGCACAATGCCATTCATAAATTGCTGCAGTGATTCAACAGGTTGCGTCGATTCGGGGATATTGATCGATGACCTTGCACCAGTGCCCGATAAGAATCTTTGAAAAATCTCATTGTCGACCATCTCGAATCTGCGTTTAGCTTCTGGATTGTATCCTTCAACTGGTTTGCCAAGATGTCGAATCTGCAGTCGTTCATTATTCAATACTGTATCGATATCATCATCGGAAATTTCAGGTTTTCCATAGTCATCTAGTTTTCCAAGCATTGAATCATAATGTGAGCGAATAGTATTATAGTCAGATGTAATTTTTAACTGTCCTACAATTTTTCCTTGTTGTAAGTTGAACTGTCCTTTCAAAAACTCAATATAAGGATTATCTTTCAACTGTTCTTCTAAAATTGATAAAATATACAACTTTGAATTTGCTGCATCATATACATCTTTGTTTTCGAGTTTTTTATCTAAAGAATCGAAAAACCCATCTAATCGCAATTGTATAGCTCGTTTATCTTTTGCTTGGTGAATCGTATTATGACCTTTAATATTTCCTATAATATTTGAGATAGATTGCGAAACCTCTGGATTTTGCACATTGTCCAAGATTTTTTTACGGTCCTTTTGGTCGTCCTCTAGTTCTTTCTTGATTGATGTTCGTGCTTTTTCAGCCGCATCTTCGCTACGGTCTAGATCTTTTTTGAGAGAATTTCTGTAGGAGGGAAGACGATCAAATCCAATAGATCGACCACGAGAACTTGTTCTTTCAGATGCAAGAGAGCGATCGATCAAAGCAATTTGTCTGTCGATATCGGCAACGTTCTTTCGTACCGTCTGAAAATCACGTTCCATAATTTTCATTTGAGTCGAGGCAGAAGACTTAAAAGAATCATTCCAACTTTGTGACCATGTTAAATCGACCATTTTTTTCTCACTACTTTGAAAGGTAAAAAACCAACAGTTTGTCGTTACTGGTATCTGTACCGCCAGAGTTGTCGATTTTATTTTCTGTTTTTATAGAAAACTCTGTGCTGAGGTTGGTAAGAATACCAGATGTTCCATTTTGTTCCAAAACGGCAATGAGTTCATCTCGTATACCGATACCGCTCACTGTGTGAATACCAGCAGAATCGCCATCTATTAAGGCGACACGAAATGGATTCGAAATCTTTGATCCGACTACGGCACCGTCAGCAATCAAAGACGAATCTACAAATCCCGGCTCGAAAAGGGACCTCAGTCCGCTCTTTGACGAGAACAGTGACTTTGGTGCCACGCGAGATAAAAACGCTGCCGTGAACGATCCTGCGGCGAATACGCGAGAGATAAACGTCGCATCGAAAAAATTGTTGTCGAAGTTTTCTGACTTCAATGAGGTCCTGCGTATTTCTGATCGCACGGACTCATTTGTAATTGATGTTCTAGAGTTTTCTTCTAAGGCAACATTATTTGTTCGTGGAATATATCTGCCATTACGCCATGGCATTAGGTTCCCTCTGTTGTCTTTGTTGTCTTTGTTTCGCCGCCAATAATCCGTGTCAGACCAGTTGGATCAAAAACGAATGTAGGGGCCTGCATAGCAAGCTTTGCCTGACGTTGTTTCTCTTTCGCTGAACGGAGAGCTTCGAGTTGAGATTTTGCCACCGATTCTTTTTCACCAAGTCGAGTCAACTTTGCTTCCAAATCACCCTTGTCCTGCTTGGTTCCGAACAAACCAGAAGGCAAAGATTCTTCCTCACCCATTTCACCGATACGAGTCGACAATCTTTCTTGTCGTTTTGCAAGCCTTCTCGTTTTATCTTCAAGCTTTCGTTCGGTGGTGCGAGGCTTAACGGCAGCGACTCCTTTCAAAACTGAAGATGTGATGTCAGATATGCCTTTTAGATTTCCAAGTTTACGATTTTTTTTCACATCCGCCATTTCTTTACGGATGGCTGCCATTTCTTCTGCTTCTCTTACTTTTTCTCGTGCTCTATCTGTGTCTGCTGCACGTTGAGCTTTCAAGTTTGTCGCTGTTGCTTGATCTTCTAAACTCGAAACTTGTTGCAGAATACTGGCAGCATCCACACTGTCGACCTTGGCAGGCAACTCTCGCATTGCTTTATCGATTCTTGCTCGCGTTGCCGCCGTAACTGCTTCCACTTGATCCTGACGAGCCTGTTCTGCGTCTGCATCTCCCCGCTTCAATTGACGATAGCGATTTTTCAAATTGGGATCATCAGCAAATTTAATTTGGCTTGCTGCAACACCGAATAGAGACTGAGTGATGTCTGCCGATGTACCCAACAAAATACGTTGCAAATCAGTTTCTTCCGTCTGAGTTCTTTCAAGAAGCAATGCTTCTTTCTCTGCTTCAGTAAACTTTGGCTTAGTCGCGGTTTTGTTTGTGACAGAGGATGGCTGTCCTGTTTCTTTGTCCATGTGTGCCTCTATGTTACGAATGGTCGACCATACGAAGCAGCAATATATTGATCGTATGGTGTTCCGGGTCCTGCGCTCAGGGCCATTGCTAAAGATTGATCGTCAGTTGAAAATGCGGGACTCGGCGGCCTTCTTCCTTCTTTAATCGCTCTGTTACGATCCTCAGTTGCTTGAGATAGTTCCGCACGAGTAGCGATTGCTAAATCCTTTTCGGTTTCACTTCTTCGTTTTTCAGCTATTTTGGCTAATCGTTTTTGTTCTTTTTCAGCATCTTTTTGGGTTTTTTTGCCAAGCATTCCCAAAGTAAATCCAACCACAGCACCGGCAGCAATGCCTGCTGCACCCAAAGGCGCACCAGCAGCAGCCATGCTTACTGTTTGTGCGGCTACACCGAGATTTTTTTCAGCCTCTTTTCCCATCAAACCCTCTGAACATTCCTATTATTTATAGAGTACATCAACCACAAAGTTTCTAGCATCAATATAAACATGTTTTGCTTTTTGATTGTCTGTCCTTCTAAGCCTGTACCAACATCGGTATGAAATTTTATTTTCACCTAAGGATAAATCAACGGAAGAAGCAAATGAGTGATTCATCCTTCTACATCGGTACCTGCCACCCCCAGTTCCATAGATGACCCTCCTTGTGGACAAGTCGGGCTGAGGTCCGTTTCCATCCATTTTATCAACAAACAAAGCAAACACAGCTACGAATCTGCTTGCCTCTCGACAACGTGTAAAACCTGAAAGAGATTCGCGTCGTTTTCCATCATTGAAATCGTTCTCGATGGCTCGCCTCAAGACTCCTCGTGGCTCTCCTACTTTTCCACCACTTTCAAAAACATACATATTACCCATGACCATACAAAAAGGTCTGGAGTTGCTTGACTGTTCATGAACATAAACCGTCGATGACATCCCTTCGATTGGCTGCCATGCAGTGTAGTCATCATCATTGAAGGTTTCCGAATCCGTAACTGATGATCCAATCCCTTCGTGTCGATAATACCTGCTCAGTTTATTACCGCTTCGTCTGCGAAATATTGTATCTGAGCTTACACCGATAATTTGAGGTGATGGTGACCCGAAAAATTCCGGTTTAAAAATATGAGATGTTTTTATAATTTGAGATTTATTACCACTCGAATCAACCTTGAGATCTGTGGACTCGATTTGGCCATTCACGAATCGTTGAAGTTCATTCACACGATCACGTAAATCGTTTGCCTCAATAGTTTCCGATGAAGAAACATCTTTAAAAATTGATGTATCTATTGGCATTTATTTCTTCACTTTATAAAGGGAAAAGTTTGTATTTTTTAGTATTACTGATGTAAATTTAACAGTTCTACATCCTTTGGCTGGTTTATCGGGACCCTCACCAAAATCATCGTATGCGGATGATGGATGGTTGCCAGATGGATCGTATACGCCCACTGCAAGACCAAATGTCACTTGATTCACAGTTGCTACACCCAAATCCTCAAAATCCAAACACCATGCTGTTGTATATGAAAAATCATTTTCGAAAAACATTTTTTCATTATCTGCAATGCTGTAATCGTCCACATTAGGACTTAGAACCGCATCACCGTCAACATGATCATTACGTGTCAATAAATCTGGACGATTCTCATGGAAGACAGGGTCAAAACGACTCGATCCAGTTCCGGAACCCTCTGAAGCAGGCAACTTGCTATACATAAAGCCGTCCCCCGCAGAGTCGCTCGGAATTTTTGAGCTAAATGCTACTGAAAATAGTTGTCTAGTTCCTGTAGCGTAAAACCATGCACTATCGGCGGTTGGAGATTCATCGAGTGAATAAATTAATTGCACTACAATAGTTGGGGGCTTCCCGTAGTAAAACGTTCTAGATCCATAATCGGCCATGAAAACACGAGCACTTGCACGACACACGAGTGACTCACCAGCAAGTAGTGGCTGTGTTGTCGATGGGCCTAGCTGTAATCCAGAATCTTCTACTGCAACCCCACCTATAGCAATAAGAAAACTTTCACTGATTAGTTTTTGTGTAAATGATTTTCCAAAACGATTCGATGATGTTGAAAAGTCATCAAAAACTGTATTGGTCGGTACTTTAGTTTCGTTTATACCTTCTTCGGATATATTTGACTCATCAACCCTAAAATCAATAAGAGATTTATTAATTTGATTAAATTTATCTGAACTTAATAAATCACCCGATTTTATCTCAGGAATCTTTACCCTTCCCATTATCTTTTCCTCAATTGAACCAGAAGGTTTCTGGATCGAATCTCACACTTAATACCAGAATCGAAATTGAATGTAGTATCTTTTACGTTTGATTTCATCGCTGGATGGATTTTTATGGTGAGGCCGTCCTTTTCAAACTTTGGGAGAGGTGTCGGATGAAATTCAGATGATTCTATCTGAAAAGAATAATTTTCACCGCGTCGATCGTCACTATCGCGAGCGCCTACACCGGTCCTACTTGTTTTTAATTTAAATGCTGTAAACGATCTAACTTCGACATCTATTGCGTTTCTGCCAGCTACGATCGGCGTAACACCGCATAGGTAAACAGAGTTTCTCCAGTTTCCGTTGAACAGGTATCCAGATTCCGAAACAACATTCCCATTCACAGAAATTTTGAACTGAACAACATACATGTCTGTTGGAAGATCAGACCATTGTCCCATCGGAAAATTACCTGCACTCAATCCGCCAATATCAAAACCATATGCATCGTTTATTTGGTTGTCGAAGTCTGGAAAAGTTCCGATGTTTTTAACGTCATCTTCTCCACATATACCCATCCATCCACCGGCTGGCATATCCATTCTTGAATAATTACCAAAAGCACTGATGAATCCATGCAATGGGCCATCACCTCCAACATGTGCTTGCTGGACATCGTCCGCCATTTCTTGCGATGTTAGACCACTCCCCGTCCATACGAAATTTGCGTTGAAATCAATGATTGCCCAACCGTCAGTGTCAGCGTTTATGACAACCCCTGCAAGCTGATTATTGCTCGAATCTGTTTTGATATACGATGTTGTTTTATCTGAACATTGAAAGAACGGTCCATCAGTCCTAAATTTATGAATCTCAGTAAAACAATTTGATGAAAAATGATCGCTTGGTATTTCATCTTTAAAATTATCGGAATCGAGATTTCCATTGATTTCATTTATAAATTCACCGAGATTTTCTACTAAATCATCAGGGTGTATGACTTCACCATCATCTGGACGAACTCTTGGGAATTTGATTGCCACTGTTACCTCTTTTCAAACTTGAGAACGTCCGTCAACGGTCGAATGTTTCTTTGATCGCCAGTCTTAAGGTCTATGCTGTATCCGACAATCATCATCCTGTTTGGATTATTGTTCGACTCGTCTTGCTTGAACTGTACAGAAAACTCACTGGTCACTGATTTATGCATATGACTTACATCATATCTAAGTACAACTGGCCTATGAAATCCCCAGAAATCTTCGTCAAACCTTGCTTTACCGTACACTGGTAAAAATTCGTTTACGTCCTGTTGAACTCTGGATTTGTTTTCATCCAAAGCTACGGTCTCAGATCTATTGATTTTAAAGTTGATTTTTAAAGGGTCTGTTCCGTAGGCAACTGCATACACATTAATGTATCCGACTTGAACGTTTTGATAAACGCTGCCGAAAGCTAGCGGGCTGGTTTCATATAAAGGAAGATCCAGAGTTGGCTCAGCAGCCTCCAATTTATCGGACACAGAAGCGATAGCTCCCAGTTCGTACTTTGTTCTATAAAAATTACTGTAGACATTGATACCGGCTTTGGAAATCAAATTAGATCCAAAGTAAACATATGATCGAGTGTCTCTTGTTTCTACGGCACATTGGATTGGATAATTGAATCTTTGACTCCACGATCCAGTCGAGTAATGCCAAACGAGCAACAAGTTGTTTTTCTCTCCAATAGTTGGCACACACAAATAGTATTCTTTGCTATTCCTATTGATGACACCAACTGATGCGACGGCACCGACATAGTCAATTCTTTTCGTAATGTTCCTGATCGGCGTGCTCAAAAGCACCACTGATGTTGGAGTTCCAGTGTTCTCCAAAGCACCCTTGAGTACATAGACACCATCAGATCCCAAAAATACAAGACCTGTTTGTGGAACATCTTGAATGCTTCGAGGGGCAATACATCCGATGTCTCTTGTAAGTGTTTGAGCATAAAATCCTGATCGTGGATCACCCTTGATCAAATAGATGCCTCTAGATTTGAATACAACTAGAGCGTTTGTGGACGCATACATCCCGGTTATTTCGCCTGACTCGGCGTCACCGATATCGAAAATATTGTCCCTTGGGAAGACTTCCGGCATTCCCTCAGCACTGTATTTAATGAGGTTGTTAGGCATGCCTGCAACGAAAACAGTATTTTTGAATGATGTGATCAGTTTCCCTTGTTTTGGGAAAAGACCAAAATCCTCTGCATCCGTCAATGTGCCCAAATTAGCGTCACTGATGCCGTCTTCAATTGCGGTGGCCTCGTTATCTTGAACTTCTTTCAAAAAGTAAAAATTGCGACCTGATTCGGGTGCGAGTGGATTACCGTTGCCGTCGAAAATGTCTCTTGTTCGGTACACTCTTCGAGCAACGATTTCTGGTCCACCCACGGGAAGATTTACTTGTGTAAACCTTCTTTTCCCGTTCGCACACTCGAAACTACAGATATCGCTTGGGTCTGACATTGGACCCTCTTGTCCACGACGATTTACAAACGTGACCCTATACTGATATCCACAAAGTTTCCCATCGACGTATTTTTCACCTTCGAGCTTTGCACCTTTTTGTTTGACCCTATTACCGGTTGGATTGAGACTACCCAACCCCTGACCCCTCACTCTCGTACCGAGGAAGAATCCGGTGTCATCACCTTTATCACCACCGCTTACGACTTCCTCATTATGGTGAGATCTGAAGACAACACTGGCGTCAGGTTTCGATGGAACATCAAAAAATCCACACCGAGACACCGTGCGTCCGTCATAGACAATTGGATCATCTTGACCATTAATCAAATACAATCGTCCACCGAAAGAAATGCTTTGAGTGCTAATTTCGGAGGTAGGAGGTACATGTCTCGGTAAACCAACTGCGTTTATGGAGTTACCACTTAGGTCTTTCAAAGTGATAAAAGGACTGCCTACAGGGCCGAAACCACTTGGATTTAATTTGGCTAAAGTTCCATCAGAATCTTCAAAAATGATGTCTCTGTTTCTTCCGTTATGACGACTGAAGAAATGAATAGAGTGAATGATACCCTGACCTCTCCAGTCCTTATATTTGTTACTTACGCAATCATATGCTCCTGCAGTTTTCCATCCATCATACGGATTCCAAGACATCTCTTCGATGTTCGATGCGCTATCGGCTGAAACTCTCCAACGATTGTCAACGCCTCTGAGTCGGGCAACTTCAAATGTCTGTGTTTTCATGACTTACTCGGAATGCCAAAACGTTCACGATCAGACATTGATCGATCGAATCCTCGACGAATGTGAAGCCTATCAGTTCTCGTAAGATACTTTGCTCTCATAGCCTTCAGAAAGTCCCCTGCCCGTCGTTCATAGAGTTGGCTGTGGTTGAGCATCCCGTGCTGCATGCAAATGTCTCTGAGGGCAGCGTAGACCAAGTAATGATGAAACTGTACTGGCCATTGAGGTTGATCAGAATCTTTGCGAAGCCGGAAAGGTCGCTTGTGATACCTAATTTCAATCATGTAGTCTTGTTGAGGGGTGTACCAGAAACGAAGGTACTGGCGTGGGCCAGTTTCGTTCAATCGATCCAATGAAAAAACCTCACCAGTGGGTGAAGTTTCTCCTTTCGATGCGGCACTACCCGAAACATCCACGGTAGAAGTAATCAACTCCTGACCTTGATCAATCAAGTCGAGTTCTTTCTCACCAATTGTAGCGATGTGACGCCACTCATTGGCACCGCTAGAACGAGCGTTGTATTGAGAGTTTTTGTCCTCGAAAATGATTCGTCGATAAAGTTTTTTCAATCGACCTGTAAATCCAAAGTTGGTTTCGCCCGTACCATCTCTGGTATTCAACCGGACGGCACTTGTGTCCATGAAATTGGTCAGTTTGATTTGAAAGTTTCTGCTACTGGTATCTTTTTCGATATCGATGGATGAAACTAAAGAAGGAGGGCTTTCCATTCCCGCGTATGTGAATGTGTAGCAATACTCTATGGTGTATTTATCACCGGACGGAAATTTCTTAGCAGGGGTTGTGGATGATCGAGTCTCGACTTCCAGTAAGAGTGGATAGTCAGGAGGTTCCACGTTGTCGTGTATTTCCTCTACACTGACGAACGGATCTCCTGTATCAGACCGATCAAGATACAAATATTCTTCTTTCCGAGCGTCAAGAAAAACAAAACGACCCCGATCGGGTCCCGTAATCGTTTGAGTTGATGTATCTGTGGCAAGTTGTCCAACGAAGCTCAAGGTCTCAGTTGTTTTATGGCCCCGGTCCATAGCACCAAGAACCTCAATACAGTCTCTTGGCAAAGGATACTTCCTGAACTCGATAGTCCAATCTGTGTATGTCCCATCAGGAACAATCTGATCTACAACAAATGATCTTGCGTTTACATAAGCCGTGATTCGATATTCGATATTGTCTATGACAAGTGTTTTACCAAGAATATCAGGCGGAAGGTTTTTGATTCCCGCACCTGTCGTAGTTGGAAGCGTGACGAACTGAGATCCATCTGCAGTTAGCGTATCGGTTGCGCTTCCTTTAATATCAGCACGAAGAGTAATCATTTCTCTCTTCTGCATAAATAGCCATTGATATTGGCTTGAAATCTGCAAGTAGTGTCGGTTTACTATTCTTGCAATATTGTCCGTGTATTGTTTTAACTCTGGATTGTAGTCCAACGCAGAGTTGATTTCTTCACGTATTTCCTTGAGATTCACGTCAGACTCCAAAAAGAAAACGGCTGCTGGAGAAGTATACCCCAGCAGCCGAAAATGGACCGAGGTCCGGTAGCGAATATGTTTTAGAAGAGGCCCTGATCGATGATCATAATATCGCAACGAAGAGCAGTACCAGACTCACCAGTGCCTGTACCCTCGACCTCAATGGCGTAAGCAACAACTGGACCACCAAACGTAGCAGCAGTTTGAGCACTTAGACTCCCAGCGGTTGCACCATTGAGTGGACCAACAAGCGCATGCCCAACGACGGTGTCAGCAGCATCTACGACAAAAGCGTCTTCAAACTTTCCAGCAGTTTGAATCTTGATGGTACCAGCCTCAGTGATTGTTTCAGCAGCAACACCAAAACACATTGGACCAGATTCGTTTGCATTAGCTCCCACTGTCGCAATCTTTACGGAACCACCAAGACCATTGGTAGTATCATCGGTATCGATTTGGACACATTGACCCTTGGTGATTGCAGCCGTGCCGTGAAGCGTAACGAATTTCTTCGGAAAATTGGCGTCACCATCGACACCGTCTACTTTATGAATTGCCATGTTGTCCTCCCTCTTTTGACTAAATGGCTATGAA
>TARA_R100000353_G_scaffold39538_2_pt1 | contig 10200 bp, 4 predicted proteins | sample TARA_R100000353 | Tara Oceans TARA_R100000353 (sample SAMEA2620663) | marine metagenome | biome: marine biome (ENVO:00000447); feature: surface water layer (ENVO:00002042); material: "saline water (ENVO:00002010), including plankton (ENVO:xxxxxxxx)" | depth 5 m | reverse complement strand
ATTTTTTTGACACGTCAACTGTAACTTGGGCTAATCTTACTCATGCTAGGTTTACTAATGAAAGAGTACTAAAGCTAGACCCTAACATAAATATAACTGGAATAAATATTATAGATGATTTATTATTTTTTACAGATGGCGTTAATGAGCCTAAAAAAATAAACATAACAAGGTCTGAAAGAGGTACTGATGCTAGTGGTAATTTACACACACAACTTTATGTAACCAACGAATTAGGAGAGTTACAGCTAGCTGGTGATTTAGAAAACGAAACTAACTCTCCTATTACTAGTGCGACAAACATATCTACTATATACCCTAGTGATGTTCTTGAAGAACACGTTACTGTTTTAAGGCCTGCACCTAAAACTGCACCTACTATAGAAGCTGTGACTAGAGATCCAGGCGAGTTATCATTTACTATTACTAATACTGCGTTTAACGATTTAAATAATCAAGGTGTAGTAGTTATTGGTTTAGACTCTGAAGGTGAGCCTTCAACAACTCCACCATTGTCTCAAACAAACTTTCAACAAGGTGATACTTTAATAGTTTCTGAAGAAAACTCTTTAGATTCTGAAATAACATTTTTTAAATTAACTTTTCAAGGCTATTTAACTACTGATACTGATCCACCTGAAGCTTCTACTACGGGCCCAACTGACCAAGCGTTGTTTCAAGTTATTTCAAATAACGATACTTTAGAAGAAATAGAACCTGCAAACCTAGAGTGGTCTTTTAATATAGACTTACCAAAGCCTAAGTTTGAATTAAAGTTTGCTAGATTTGCTTACAGATATAAATACGAAGACGGAGAGTACTCTGCTTTTTCACCTTTTTCAGAACTAGCATTTGATCCAGGTGTGTTTGATTATGACTCTTTAAAAGGCTATAACTTAGGTATGGTTAATACCATACAATCTTTAAAAATAAAAGACTTTATACCTTATTTTACAGATAGAGCTTTAGATGTAGTTGAGGTAGAAATACTTTATAAGTCTACAGACAACGCTAATGTTTATACTATAAAAAGTATAAGAAAAGAAAAAGATCCTGAGTGGGAATTATTTACCCCTAACAGCACAACAGGTATTAATTCTACAGGAACTGGTGAATTAGAAATAAAGTCAGAGGTAATACACAGGGTGATACAAGGTAATCAATTACTTAGATCTTTTGATAATGTTCCTAGATTAGCTAAAGCTCAAGAAATAACTGGAAGTAGAATATTGTATGGTAACTTTGTTCAAGGTTTTGATATTACTAAACCTGTTAGTTTAAGTCAAGGTATAGTAAGTTCGACTGTAAATGTTCAACCTAAAAAGTCTGTTAAAACACTAAGAGACTATAAAGTTGGTATGGTGTTTGGAGATAAGTATGGTAGGGAAACTACAGTAATAGAATCGTCTAGTACATCTACAGCAGCTGGAGGAATATTTACCGCTGCTTCAGATGATTTTAATGTACCTAAAGACTTGTGTGCTTTTGCTAATCAGATACAAGTTCAACAAAACTGGAGCAACCCTTTGTCAAATGCAGATCCATTGATAGACATGGACTGGATGAGTTACGTTAAATACTATATTAAAGAAACTAGCAGTGAGTATTATAATTTAGTTTTAGATAGATGGTATTACGCTAGAAACAATGATAACATATGGCTTTCTTTTCCATCTGCTGATAGAAACAAAGTAGATATAGAAACTTATTTAATACTTAAAAAAGACCACGGCGAAGACAAAGCTGTGTTAGAAGCCGCTAGATATAAAATAATAGACATAGACAATGAAGCCCCTGAGTTTGTAAGAACAGATAGGAGACGAATGGGTATGATGAAGCTTGGTACAGGAACGCACGCTGGAGAAGATGGTTGTAATTTAGGATTATTTTTTGATGTCTCTCAAAGTCCTAATACTAATGAGCCGTCTAGATTAGTAGATGCTGATGCTACAGAAATAATCGTACCAAGTCAATTTGCTAGTTCTTTACAATTTTTAGATAACTACGGGCTAACACAAAGAGGTCAATTAATGATTAGGGTTGTTGGTAGAACTATGGTTTTAGGTGGCACTAACGACGTTCCTGTTAATGAATTAAATAGTGGAGACTTTGTTAAGGTTAATCATTTTTATAAAAAGCAAAACGGCGATTTAGTTATTAATATAGAAAAGTCCTTTGGCCAAACAGCTAACATGCGGCAAGCTTTTTTAGACGCTGGTTTATCTATAAATCTTTCTAACTCAGCTAGTAGCTCTAATGACTTACAGTATTTTTTAGAATTTAGAGAAGATGTTGTTGAAAATAAACCAGAGTTTGATGGTAGATTTTTTGTTCTTATAGAAAAAGATGCTAGTGTTGAAAAAAATATTGAAAAATATACAGCTGCTAATCAAAACTTTGTAACGCTAAGAACATTTAGAATAGGTTATGTAGATACTCAACCACTTAACCCAGCTCTTAACGGTCCGTATTCAGAGTCTGAACAAACAGGTAGTATGTATGATGATCAAAGTATAGGTGAAGAAGATAATACTCTTACTGATCCTACAGCACCACACCAATGGTGGGGATTTGGCATATTTCCATTTAATACTAGCTTAACTCAAATGTGCCCTTTAGTAAACTTATTTGCTATGGGTTGCCAAGAGGGATTTGCGTTTGAAGTAGATGGCAGAACATTTCCTTATAGTGGTGAAGACAACGGTGTATTTGGCACAGGTTTACTTACTAGGTTTTATTGGATTTTACACAAAAATTTTCATAAATCAGTAGAAGGCTTTGAGTTCTCAGACGATTTTGGTTTTGCTGTTGGGAGTAGAGTATTTTTAGATGGCGCTAGAGCACACATGATGGATTTAGTAGAATTTACACCAGAAGGATTAGGTTCTGAAGCTATATCTGATGGTGATGACGCTATGAAAGATCGTGGTGTAGCCGCCGTAGAACCCTATTCAACTAGAGCTAGAAATGATGATATTTATGGTGGCACAGGCCAAGACGGTGTATCTTTTTTTAATTACAAACCCACAGCATTAGACCAAGGAAACGCTACAGAAGGCTTTGGTAGAATGATGTTAAGTAAACAACAAAAATGTGATAAAGAAAATTTTGGTGAAGGTGAAGCAGGTGAATTATATTCTTTTATAACAACAGATGGTTCTTATTTTAGATTTACTTACGATACTAGTAATGGCGGTGAACCTCACATATATCAAATTATACATAAAGAAGTTGTAGATGGAGTAGAAGTTTTTAGAGCTCCAGAAAAAGCCGGTAGAGGCCATGGTGCTAGAGTAAGGAATTACGGACCTCAGCTTGGGTCTGACACTGATAATGAAATTAGTACTAACACTGAGTATTGTGGAGATCCGGATGAGGAAGGTGAAAATATAGTATCTGGTGATTTTGGTGGAGAAAATGTTGTTTGGAATAACCAACAATGGCGTAATGATTTAAATAGTATGTATGGCGCTGGTAGCGCTACTACAAACAGTTTAGGCTTTAGTGAGTTTGTGGTAGGCACAAAAGATAATGGAAGTATATGTAATGAAATTGACAACGGAGATGGTAAGCATAAAAAACAACGTACTTGTGGTAAGTGTACTTCTGACGATGAGCATTGCTGCAGACAGTCGGTTAGATTTGAATTTAGAAGGATAAATCCTGAAACAGGGGAGCTATCAACAATAGGTTTAATACCAGAAGAGTTTGATCCTAGAGGAACAGCTAAGCATGATGGTACAAATGGTTCTATATCTATAGAGTTTTTAAAGAAAAGTAACGATCCTGCAGAAATTGAAATTCCAGAAAGCGATAGAGCTGTTTGGGAAACAGAGCCTAAAGAAAATGTAGAGCTAGATATATATTATGAAGCTAGCCATGCTATACCTATGAGATTAGAGCAAGGTAACGCTTTAGCATTTGCTCCTTTAAATTCTAAAGTAGGTGTTATAAATTCTAACGAAAGCGTGTTAGAAGTTCCTTCAAATATTATAGTTGGTGGTTTTAAGTATGTTAGCGACGGTGTCGTTGTTCATCTACAACAAGTAGATAATGATGGCAACTTAACAACTTATATAAATCCAGATATAAATGTTGGAGACAGTTTAACATTCACTCATCCGAGCGGCTTAGTAACTAGAGCTAGAATAGAAGCTCATTATACTTTTAACCAACCTATATTACCACTTCAGGTTGCAGTAGCTGGAACTGGATATTACAAGCTAGAAAACGAAGTGTACGATCAACCTGTTAAGCTAGGCTGGCATAATTGTTATTCGTTTGGTAATGGCGTAGAGTCAGACAGAATTAGAGATGACTTTAACGCTCCGACTATAGACAACGGAGTTAAAGTTTCTACAACTGTAGACGAGTACGGACAGGAAAACAAAACAAGTAGTTTAATATTTTCAGGTTTATACAACTCAACTTCAGGTGTAAATGACCTTAATGAGTTTAACATGGGTGAAAAAATAATTAAAGACTTAAATCCTGAGTATGGTTCGGTTCAAGCTTTAAAAACTAGAGATACTAATGTAGTTGTGTTTTGTGAAGATAGAATATTAAAAGTACTGTCAAGTAAAGAAGCTGTATTTTTAGCTGATGGTAATCCGCAGTTAACCGCTACTGATAGAGTACTTGGCCAAGTTTCTACATTTGTAGGTGATTATGGCATATCACAAAACCCTGAATCTATAGCTCAAGATACATATAGGCTTTATTTTACAGATACGCAGAGGGGCGCTGTATTAAGATTATCTATGGACGGTTTAACACCGATATCAAATGTTGGTATGAAGACTTGGTTTAGAGAAAACCTAAGAAATAAAACTAAATTATTAGGAACTTTTGATGACGTTAACGGTGAATATAATTTAACTATGGAACCAGCACCTGTAGTAGAAGGTATCGTTAGTCCTACTATATCTTTTAATGAAGCTAGTAAAGGCTGGGTTAGTTTTAAATCATTTAGTCCAGACGAAGGTACTTCTGTTTCAGGTAGATATTTAACTACTAAAAACTCTGGTGTATATCAACATTATAATGAAGATGAAAATGCTAGAAATTTATTTTACGGTGCTGAACAGTTAACTGTTGACTCAGAGTCTAGCGTTACTGTTATGTTTAATGATATGCCAGGTAGTGTTAAATCTTTTAAAGCCATGAGTTATGAAGGCTCACAAGCTAAAGTTAGACAAAATTTATCAGACGAAAACTATTATAACTTATTTCCAGAAAAAGCAGGCTGGTGGGTAGAAAGTGTATTTACCGACATGGAAGAAGGTAGAGTAAAAGAATTTATTGACAAAGAAAACAAATGGTTTAATAAAATAAAAGGTATTGAAACTACATTAGATAATTTAGATGTAGCTGAGTTCACAGTTCAAGGTATTGGCTCACCTACTTTAGTAGAAGATCCTGATGCTAGTGATGATGACACGCCACAAACATTTACACTTACAATACAAAACGACGAAAGCAACGATCCAGCCGCTCAAGGCTCAGGTGGATCAAGTGGCTCTGGTTATTAATATAATTAATTATGGCATATTTACAAAATTGTTTACCTATACAAAAATACGAAGCTGAAGAGTTTCCTGGAGATTCTATGTTTGGTCCTAATTTTTTAGAGCCTCAAACTCCACCCTCAAACAATCCTTTTCCAGCTGGCGATCAAGCTATTAGTGGGCTATATTATTTAGTTGTAGAAGCTATGCCTGGATTTAATATACAGGCTAGCATGATAAATATTAATGGAGTTTATGGTATTAATACTTCTCCGCAAGGAACCGAAAGTAATACTTGGGAGTGGAGTTCAAATATGGGTAATAATGTAGCTGCTAATTTAGATAGTAATATACAACAACAACAAGGAGTTAGAGCTATGAATACCAACACGAGTAATCCATCATCGTGTGATAATAAAGTTATTGTTAGAGTTCCTATAGATTATAACTTTCAAATGCCAGCTTATGATGTTACAGTGAACATTGATTTTGGTGGTGCAGCTTTACTATGTGAGACAAATGCTACTATTAGTGAGGGCATACAATTTTCTTATTTAAATTACAGCTTAGTAATAGGTAATGGACAAAACGCTAATCCCGACTGTGAGTTATTTATTGCTAAATACTACGAAAGCGAGGCTTATGCAGCCTCTATTCACGACATGCATAATCAAAATGCTACGTACCCAAATGCAGGACTTGAAGTTAATAATATTGAAGCTATGGCACAAGCTCCAACTTATGATCCTACTGGAGAGTGGCTTGATAGTAATCCTACATTTTTTACAGGTTCACCTTCAGCACTACAAAGTTTTCAGCCAACTTATTATAACGTAAAAAGAAACGTAGGGGCAAATTACGCACTTTGGAATTTATCTAATGATAACAATATAACAAACGAATGCGGCCAGTTGATTTATAATATTAATGGTGGTTTTGGGCAGCAAAGTCAATTACCTATTGAACATCCTAACTACGATGAAAATCCTAGATTTGTTATTGGTCGTATGAATTATAAATATAGATTTTATCCAAATGACTTAAACCCAGATCAGTACCCATACTTAACCCCTGGCGATGGTATATTACCTAGCTCTTTATGTTGGTACATATCTGTAGGTAATAATCCAAACTACGAACTATTTCCAGAGGGCGTAGATGTTTATAAAATTATTTCAGCTTTAGGATATTTAAATAATTTTGGCTGGTTAGAATCTTCACCTTGTCCTGAACCAGGAGTAGCTTATGAACAAATTTTAGTTTCAGAAATGCAAAACGGAGGCGTTGTTCAAAACAATAGTAATTTAGATATAACTAATATACAATGTGTTCCTGTAGCTGGATCTAATAACAAAACAGTGAAACTTACTATAAACTTTCAAAGTAATTATCAAGCTAATATATGGACACAAACAGATAACGGTTTAGGTAATCTTCCTGGCTCAACAATTGACCCGTGGTTTATTAGTAATGAGCACAAAATTTTTTTAAATGTTTATCCTAATCAAATATAAACTATGCCTTTAAATAGTACTACAAATATAAAATTAAAACTTACTACTAAAACTTTTAATAAAAGTTTATCTTTTACAGGACTAGCTGTACCGCAAGAATTAAAGGTTAATGTTGCTCAACCTTCTTATGGTAATATAACTATATCGAATAATAAGATAATTAAAAACAACACAACAACTATATCTACTAGTGTAGCAAACTCAGGCACTTCTAGTGAAGTTACCACTGCTAATATAAGTAGTATTATACCTTATAATAAAAAAGTTAATATAGCCACTGTTGCAATAAGTGCTGCTTCTGGCTATGCTTTAGCTAACAAACCAACTATTATTATAAAATCTAATAATAGTGGTACTAAATTATTTTTAAAAGAAACTACTACGGCTAATACGTATAACATAATTTGTACATCTAGTAAAGCTAATATTAGAAACTTTGAAGCTGAATTAGTTTATTTTGTAACTAAAACAAGTAACATATCTAATATTATAAATAAAATAACAACAGATTCAACTACGGTTAGCACTGCTGGTATTATGAAAGATATAAAAATATATGGAGCTCCTAATACACCTTTTAATCTTTTTATTTTAGATGAGAACGATAACTCTATTATAGACAAAGGTAATTCTACTGAAGCTATAATACCTGGCATAAAGCAATGTCTTAGTAGAACTTTAAACAAGTCTGGTTATTTTAGATATAAGCAAGCTTTACCAGCTTCTAAAACAATAATATCAACCACGGTTAATGGTGCTGTTAATAATTCTAACAGAGCAATATTTACTAGTTTAGCTGGAGTTCAAGTTGGCGATGAGCTATTAACAAGTAATAATTATACTGTAAAAGTTTTAACATTAGATCCTCTTGGTAGTAATGCTAACCAATGTGATTTAACTCAAGCTGTAACATTATCTAATGGTGCTCCAGCTGTTTTTAAAAGAGGTCAAACGTTTAAAGTTCACGTAACATCTAGTGGTAGTTTTAAATCAACTGTTAATAGAGGTTACCCAACAATTACACTTAACCAATACTTAAATCCACTAGTAAAAATAACAGCTTCTTCAGCTAACGGATCTTTAACAATAAATGGTGGATCTGCTGGTGCTGATGACATACAATGTTTCACTGGTAGACCTAATAGAGTTAATGATGATTATAATTCACTAAACACATATACATTAACTTATAACCTTCAAGGTGTGACATCTACTATTAAAGCTAGTCCAGCCTCAACTATATACACAACTACTAGTGGAGACTCTGATGTAAAAATTACTAATAGGCAAATATCTGGTAACGCAACAACTAATTTTACAATATCATTTAACGTGATTGTCAACACATGGGGAGTCGCTGACACGAATATAACAATTGATTTAGATAACATAATTGCAATGACTTAATATGGCAACATTAAATTTAACATTTCCAAGTCCTATAAATATATCATGTAAAGTTGGTGATACAGCTTATTTTGTAAACAACGTAACAGCTTTAGGTGGTTTTCAAGTTGGTGGTAATATAGAACTTATAGGTAATATAAACACAATAACAGAATCAGGTTCTAATACAATAATAAATGTAGAACTTGAAGGTGATAACGCTAGTATAGACACTATAACTACTAGTAGTTTTATAATGTTTAGTAAAGATAATCAAGTAGAAATGAGTGCTATAGCTGGTTATTATGCTCAAGCTACATTTAAAAATAACTCTACTGAGCCAGCCGAGCTATATGCTGTGTCTTGCGAGATAGAACAGAGTAGCGAATAGTGTAAATAAATAGCAATAAATGTAATTATAATATAGTAAATTATTAAATATGGAAGACAATAACAGCCCAAATAAACAATTATCCTTACAAAACGCTCAGAACTTTATGAACTATAACGTTCCTAGTTTTATGAATCAAGGTATGGGTACTCAAGGTGGTGGTGCTGGTGCTGGTACACAAGCGCCTGGCGGTATCATGAGCAATTTAAGTCAAGCTCAGGGTAACATGAGATACAATGTTCCTAATTTAACTGGAGCTGCTGGTGGTGGTGGTGGTGGAGCCGCGGGCTTACTTGGTGGTGTATCAAGTTTTTTAGGTAGTGCGGCTATGCCTATAGGTATAGGCTTGTCTATAGCTGGTAGTGTTATTGGTGCTGTTAGTGCTAGAAAACAAGAACGTAAAGCAGCTAGACAAGCAAAGAAAGCTAAGAAAGAATTAAAAGAACAAGAAAGTATATACAAAAACTTAGATGTAAGTAATCCATACATGAACATGGAAAACACTATGGAAGACTTAACTATAAATCAAAAACAGTTTGATTTAGAAAGACAACAAGCACAACAAAGCCAAGCAAATATATTAGATAGTTTACGTGGCGCCGCTGGTGGTAGTGGTGTTGCGGCATTAGCACAAACGTTAGCTAGAGAAGGTCAGATAGGTGCACAAGCAAGAGCTGCTCGTATAGGCGATCAAGAAAGACAAAATCAATTAGCTGAAAGACAAGAAGCTAGTAGAATACAAGGCTTAAAAATACAAGGTGAAATGGACAAAAGAGCTGCTATAAAAGAAAGATCAGAAACATTTTTCGGCATGGCTCAACAAAAATATGCATCTGCAAAACAAGCACAAGCTGAAGCTAGACAAGCTAAAATGGATGCTATAACAGGTGGTATAGGTAATATAGCTGGTATGCTCGGTATGCCAGGTCAAGGTCAATCTGCGTAATAAACGATATAAATTATATAGTATGAATAGAGCATTAGTAAGAGGAGCAAGACAAGTAGCAGACGCTAAAAGCGCTGGTAACTTAGCCTTAGCTAAATCTGCAACTAATTTAGCTGCAGACCTAGCTGAAGGTATAGGCAAGGTTGTGCAAAAAAGAAACAAAGAGTTTAACGAGATAATGGACTATCAACTTAGCAAAGAAGGGCTAAGCGATCAAGAGTATCAAGATTTATATAAAAGGTTTAGAGAAAGAAGAGGTGCGTACGTTTATTTAAATAAAAAAGAACGTATGGACTTTGAAAGAGATATAATAAAAGAAGCTGAAGAAAAAAAGAAAAACGATAAAGACAAAGAAGAAATAGCAGATATAGTAACAGATCCTGACAATGAAATAGATCCAAAAGATATAGACAATAGCGCTATACAAGATGTTGTTTCTGGTAAAATTGAACCAAC
>TARA_R100000353_G_scaffold6021_1_pt1 | contig 10212 bp, 13 predicted proteins | sample TARA_R100000353 | Tara Oceans TARA_R100000353 (sample SAMEA2620663) | marine metagenome | biome: marine biome (ENVO:00000447); feature: surface water layer (ENVO:00002042); material: "saline water (ENVO:00002010), including plankton (ENVO:xxxxxxxx)" | depth 5 m | reverse complement strand
GTTTTATGGATGGGTGTCTGCTACTCAAAAACTTGCAACAGGCAACATGGATTATGTTAAATATCATTTAGAATACAATGAAAAAATTCATTATTACTTTGGTCAACAAAAAGGCAAGAAGTGGACTGAAGAAGATATTGAGTTAGCGAATGGATGCAAACTTGTCTGTAAATCTAACATCTCAGGTATTCGTGGTGGTGCAAAGTTGCATAAACGATATGACCTAATAATATTGGATGATTTTGAAGATGAGAATAATACACTTACTCCAGAGAGTAGAGCAAAAAATGGAAACCTTATCACTGCGGTTGTTTATCCTGCTTTGGAGCCTCATACTGGTAGGCTTCGTATCAATGGTACACCTGTGCATTTTGATAGCTTTATTAATAATCTTTTGACTAATAATGAAAAAGCTAAAAAAGAAAGAAGAAAATTTGCATGGGATGTTATTACTTATACTGCATTAGATAAAAAAGGAAATAGTTTATGGGATAGTTGGTTTCCTGTTAGTAAGTTAGAAGAGAAAAAGAAATTTTATTCTGATAGTGGAATGCCTCATAAGTTCTATCAAGAATATATGATGCAAGTTCAAAGTGAAGAAGATTCTATATTTAGTAGAAATCATTTAAAATATCACGATGGTACATATAAAATCGATGAAGATACAGGAATACCATACATTTATATTGATGGCAAAGAAAAACCTATTAATGTATATGCTGGAGTTGACCCAGCTACAGATAGTCAAAGATCAACATCTGATTATAGCGTTATTATGGTTGTTGGAGTAGATGAAGAAAATAATTTATATGTTCTTGATTATATAAGAAAAAGAGGAATACCTGTACTTGGTATTTTAGGAGAAGATAAAAAAGGCATTGTTGATTATATGTTTGATATACAAAATACATATAATCCTAACTTATTTGTTGTTGAAGATACTACAATGTCAAAACCTGTATTTCAATCTTTGCGTAGTGAAATGCGTAGAAGAAATGATTTTAGTGTAAAATTTAAAGAAGAAAAGCCTGGGACTAGACAAACAAAACTTGATAGAATACAGGGAATACTTGCTCAAAGATTTGCAATAGGCACAATTCACATAAAAAAAAGTCATTTTGATTTAGAACATGAAGTATTAACTTTTGGACCAAGAATGGCTCATGATGATACTATTGACGCATTAGCCTATGCATGTAAATATGCATCCCCACCTAAAAACCTTTCTGCCTCTAGTCGTGGAATATATTCAAAACATAAACCAAGACCAAAATCTTGGGTAGTAGCATAGGAGAGAAAATGAGTTTAAAACTAATTGCATTAAAATTAGCGGAAAAACAAGCTGATGAACTTGGCAAACAAGCAGTTGAGTGGGTTCAGTCTGAAGAGTTTCAAGAAAATTTAGCTAGTAAAATAAATAAAAAAATTGACATACCTTTTGTATCTGAAGAAAAAGAACAGATTTTTTTTGAAAAGTGTGTTGATTTAATTGCTGATATTATCGAAGGTTTATTTAAGGATAAATAATTTTGACACAAAAAGATAAAGTAAATAGAATACATACACTTTTTGATTCTGTAAATGACGAATATAGAGTTGATTGGGAATCAACGAATCAAGAAGGTTATGATTTTTATTTGGATAATCAACTTTCTAAAGCAGAAGTAGAAGCTTTAGAGGGGCAAGGGATGCCTACTTTTACAGTAAACAGGATAATACCCGTAGTTGAAATGTTAAATTTTTATGCAACTGCGAACAATCCTCGATGGCAGGCGATTGCTCAAGAGGGTAGCGATAGCGATGTTGCTGCTGTGTTTAGTGATATTGCAGATTATATATGGTCTCAAAGTGATGGTGCTACCCTCTATTCAAATGTTATAAATGATGCAGTAACTAAAAGCGTTGGCTATTTAATGGTAGATGTTGATGCTAATGCAGACAGGGGTATGGGTGAAGTTGTTATCAAAAACCCAAATAGTTTTGATTTATATGTAGACCCAAAGTCTCGTGATCCATTATATAGAGATGCAAGTTTTATATTATGTAGAAAACTATTGCCTAAAGAGCAATTAATAAATCTATATCCAGAGTATGCATCTAAAATTAAAAAAGCAACAGGTTCTCATAGTGAATATAATTATTCTCCAAATGATGTTGTTAGTGCTGATATACAAGGTAATGATATAAATATAGCGTATGCATTAGATGGTTCTGATAGTCCTCTTATAGAATATATAGAATGTTTTGAAAAAGAAAACAGAGCTTTTTATAATGTATTTATGCGAATACCTCCAAGTGAAAAAGAATTACAAAATGCTCAAAAACAGATTGAAGTAAAATTAAATGAAATGCAAAGAGAAATGGAAGTTTCATTAAAAGAAATGCAAGTTCAAATACAAAAATCTGTTGAAAGTGGTCAAATTTTACCTGAAAGAGCAAAAATAGAAATAGAAAAAGCTATTAAAAATAATGAAGCAAACCTTGCAGAAACATCTGCACAAATGTTTAATGATGTTCAACAAAAATTAATAAAATTAGAAAACAAAGTATTATCTGAAAAAGCATATCAAGTATTATTAAAAGATGAAGTAGCTTCTCAGTTTATTACAAACGCAGTTAAATTTTTCAAAAAAGCTGTAAAGCTTACTTGTATAGTTGGCGACCAGTTCATTAAGGAACGAGACCTTCCAAGTGAACACTACCCGATTATCCCTTTCACATATAAGTGGACTGGTACGCCATTCCCTCTTAGTGCAGTTTCTCCTCTTGTGGGTAAGCAAAAAGAAATAAATAAAGCACATCAATTATTGGTACACAATGCATCATTAGGTTCTAGTCTAAGATGGATGTATGAAGAAGGTTCTATTGATACAGATTATTGGGAAAACTATAGTGCGTCTCCTGGTGCTTTGTTGCCTGTAAATAATGGTTATCAAGCTCCAAGTCCTGTTCAACCTATGCCATTGTCAAATTCATTTGCAAATATTGTTGAAAATGGAAAAAGAGAAATGGAATATTTAGCTGGTATATATAGTCAAGCTATGGGAAATCCTAGTGGTGGTTCTGAAACATATCGTGGTATGTTAGCATTAGATGAATATGGTACAAGAAGAGTAAAACAATGGATGAAATCTTCTATTGAACCAGCATTAGTGCAATGTGGTAAGGTTGTAAAAGATTATAGTCAAGCTGTCTATTCTGCTCATAAAGTATTTAGATTAATACAACCAAGTGCAATGCAAGAAGATAAACAAGTAGAAATAAATATTCCTATGTACAATGATATGGGTGAAGCTATAGGAAAATTTATGGATTATTCATCTGCAAAGTTTGATATAAGAATTATCGGTGGAAGTACATTGCCATTAAATAGATGGGCATATTTATCAGAATTAAAAGAATTGTTAAAGCTGGGTGTTGTAGACGATATTGCAGTACTAGCTGAAACTGATGTTAAGCAAAAAGATAAAATTGCTGAACGTAAATCTCTGTATGCACAAATGCAGAGTAAGATTTCTGACCTTGAAAAGAAAGTAAAGGATTCAGAAGGAATAAGGCAGACTTTAGAAAGACAACTTGTTCAGTCAGGTGTTAAAGCTAAAGTCATGCAAGTTGAAAATGAAGTGCGTAAGAATGCAGGTGATACGATAGTTAAGATGAAAGACACTGCAAGAAAAATGAATAGTGATAAAGAAGTCACTAGGGAAAAATTACGCTTAATCGAACAACAACAAAGGAAAGCAAATGGAAATGGAAACAATGGCAAACCCAGAGATTGATGAAAACACTGTACCTGAAGAAGCAGTAGAAGAAGCAATTTTTGGCTCCAATGACAACCAGTTCTTTGCCGATCTAGACCAAGAGGTCAATGGAATTATCCAAGACGATGATTATGTTGAGGATGTTTCCGAACTACCACAAGTAGAAGAATCGGTAACTCAGGCTCCTGTACAAGGTAACCCTGACTCTGAACAACAATATGTGGATTATGAGAAAAGGTACAAAGACTCTTCAAGAGAAGCACAAAAAATGAAAGCAAGACTTGATGAGATTGAACCTTTTATGCCTATCCTCTCTCGTATGAATGAGGATGAAGGCTTGGTAGAAACAGTTAAAGACTACTTAGTAAATGGAAAGAAACCACAAAACGGGCTTCAATTACCTGAAGATTTTGAATTTGATGTAAATGATGCATTTCAAAATCCCGAAGGTGATAGTGGCAAGTATTTTAATTCGTTAATTAATTCAACTGTGGAACAGAGAGTTAATAATATTCTAGGCGAAGAAAAACAAAAAAATCAGCAACAAGCATTGCAACAAAAACAAGCAAAAGATGCTGAGGCTTTTAAAGAACGCATGAATATTGCAGACGACCAGTTTGATGAAATGATGGATTGGGCTAATAAACATGAAATGACATATGATGATATATATTATATGAAAAATCGTGATAAGATTAGTAATAATGTAAGCAATGCAACGAGGCAAGATATGCTTCAGCAAATGCAAAATGTTAGAAATATTCCTACTAGTTCTAGTTCAGTTAATTCTGTACAAACTAAACAGGACCCAAATAAAAAAGTACTTGATGCTATAAAGAACCTTGATAGTGGAACTGATAATCTATTTAGCTAAGTTTAAATAGAAAAGGAGTTTAAAATGGCAGACAATCCATTTGGACTATCAAATCTTGGTCAAGCACCTTCAGGTGGCGGTGCCGATGTCACAGTTTCACCAAATCAGTCAAAGATTGGTGATTTACGAAGACGATATAATTTCGGTGCATCCGTATCTGAGTTAGCTATTGACCAGACCCCATTTTTTAGATTTATTTCTCAAGTAGGAAATAATCCAACAGACGACCCTGAGTTCAAATCAAGTGAAGAGCGTTCTATGTGGCATAAGCGTTATGCATACTTAGTTGCTATGGATTTAGATGCATCAGATTTTGGTTCTGATGATACATCCTATACAGACTTTTCATGGGCATCAGGTGACCTTGCACAAGACGAAGAGTTCTATGCAAAATTTGAAGGTGATTTCAAATCTGCTGGAAATGTACAATCAATACTTGGTCAAACTGCTATTGCAGTAGGTGCGCCTGGAACTAAACCACAACATTTTCTTGTTGGTCAGTTAATTAAGATTCCAGTAAATGTTATTGAAACTGCTAGTTTGACTTCAGCTGAAGATGATTATGCAATTGATGGTAGTGCTGGTAATGCATCTCCTGATAGTAGAGATTACATGATTTGTAAAGTTCTATCATTAGGGGCACCTACTACTCCAGATGCTGACGCAGTTTATGCTGAATTAAAAGTTGTAAGACCTGCAGTTGCGGTAGCTAGTAGTTATTATGTAATACCTGGAGCTGTTTATGACGATAGTACACCTACTTTTGATGGTATTTCTCTAGCTAATTTAAAAGAGCAAGATAAGTGCTATGCAGTTGGTTCTGCACACGCTGAAGGAAGTTCTTTTCCTGAGTCTTTTAAAGATAGTCCATATCTAGTTCGTACTGGGTATACTCAAATCTTTAAGACTACTTGTCAGATGACTAATACTGCAAGAGCAACTCAGCTTAAACTTGTTCCAGATGAGTGGGCTAGAATATGGAAGAATAAACTCATTGAGCATAAGTATGATATTGAGCAGTCTCTACTATTTGGTAGGGGATATAAAGATGGTACAACATCTTATACTCAAGGTATTGTAGACTTTGCTCTTCAAGAAGGTAATATCTTCTCTTGGAGTACTTCTAAGTCTCAAGATGACTTCTTAGAAGACATGAGTGATTTCTTAGACCCAAGATACAACAATGCTAATGCTACACTTTTTATGTGCAGTACTGAAGTATACAACTGGATGCATAAGATCAGTGGTTACTTAAGTGCTAATGTAGCTAGTGTTAGTGGTAGTGCTGGTCGTTATGACATGGCTATGATTGGCAAGCAGAAGAAATTCGGTCTTGACGTATCAACTATCTCTACTCCTTATGGAGATATGAATCTAGTTCGCAATATACATCTTGATTCAGCTCAAAATGGTGCTTCAATTGTTGCTGTAAATATGCAACATGTTAAGTACAGACCTTTAGCTGGAAATGGTGTAAATCGTGATACTGCGATTTATGTTGGAGTTCAGTCACTTGAGAATACAGGTGTTGACAGAAGGATTGACCTCATTCAAACTGAGGCTGGTCTACAGTGCAATATGCCTGAAGCTCATGCGGTTTGGAAGTAACCTAACCTTATAATGTTGTTTGAGGGGAGAAATCCCCTCATTCAACTAAGGAGTTTATTATGGCGACATGGAATCAACAAATATCAGATATGGCTGGTCAAGTTAGTAGTCAAAGTACTGCTACTCATATGGATAATGCAGTAAAAGATGTTATTAATAAGATTAGCAGAATAAACCCTGAAATGTTATATCTGTTTGCTGGAGAAGAAACAAATTCAGTTGCTAGTAGCAATGTAAACTTAACTGATAATAACTTCATATTAAGAGTAAGTAGAAGAGTTGATGCTGCTGATAGTAGGTATAGAGATTGTAAAGAAATTATGCCTTCTCAAGTAGGAGATTATAGTGATTCTACTAGTCTATATAAGGCTACTAAAGAGTATCCAGTTTTTTATAGAGAAGGAAGTGCAGTAAAAGTTTTACCTTCACAACTTACTGCTGGTTATATTGTAGTAGATAAAGTTATATACGGAACAGTTAGTGGAGGGCAGATTACTGGGTTATCTAGTGGAACTGGTGCAATAGCTAATTTCCCTGAAGGAATGTATCCTATGGTTGTATGTCATGCTAGTATGAATACATTAATAGAGATGATGGCAGAAACTGCGGTTGCAAGTTCATTACCTAATTTAGGAGGTTTATCAATAGATGGAGACCCTATTACTGAGGCAAACTTTGATAGTGCATCTGATATAGAGTTAGAAAATCCTGACCTTTATTTTAGTGTACTTAGAAATTTTATAAATACAGAAGAAGACATAGAACTTGCTTCTGCTCAAATAGAAAAAATTAAAGCATATTTAAGTTGGTATCAAAATGCAATTGAGTTTAACAAGGTAGATTATAATTGGATGACAGAAAGATTAATAATTTTAAAAGATAGATATGAAAAAATGTTTTTGCCTTACATGAGGCAAAGAAGAGAAGATGAAGGAGATAATTAATGGGTTGGCTAGAAATAGATATACAACCAACAACTTCATATTCTATATCTAGTACAGATGCAACAAGTAATTATAGTATTAAAATTTTAGGTACATTTAGTTATGAAAACTTTATTAATGATACTTGGGATGACTTAGTAGCAAAAAATTGGGAAGATGAAAAATGAAAGTAAAAGAATTAATGGAAAGAGTTGGAAGTACTAATTTTGGTTTTACAAAAGCTTATATAACAGATGGTATGAGGGAAATAAATAGCCTAATAGAAGAATCTGTAAATATAGCAAAAACAGATTTAGTTAAAGACCAACGATATTATAATCTGTCCGATGATAATATTCCTGGCTTAGTAAAAGTTTTAAATGTAGCAATACTTGATAGTGATTCTGGAACATATACTAATATCGGAAGAGTAGTTGGTCCAACTAGTGTAGATAAGGATCAAACATGAGCGAACCAGTAAGAATAAATGGAACAAGATATGGTTATTATGTCGAAGGTGGTAATATTGCCATATTAGAACAAAATGTAGAAACAGGTAAATTTGATAGCGTAGAAGCTAGTATTACAAACGGACTATTAGTAAGGTATACAAAAGTACCTGATGCACCTGTAGATGAATCATCTATATTGCCTTTAGATGAAAGTCTTGCTCTTGCTTTAGTAGATTATGTAAAAGCAAAGCAATTTGAGCAACTAGGCGATTATGAAAAAAGACAATTCCATATGAGAGAATTTTTGAAAAAAGTTATGCAATATCAAAAGAATAGAAATGGTGGAGCAAAAATTATTATTCCACGAGGTGCTGGAGTAATAAGATAAAAAATTAATTTTTTAATAACCAATATGACTATGAGAAATTCCAAGCTCGGTAAGTCATAAGAATAGGAGAAAAAAGATGGGAAATATACGAAAGTATCAAGTAGTAGAATCTAATAATATTCAATTAGGTCAAGCTGGTTCGATATTTGATAATTCAGGAAGTGGAAGCACAACACCTAGTAGTGGTGATATAGTTGCTATTCAATTTATAGCAGATAGTACATTTACTACTTTAACACCAGTAGATAGTTCATATATAGGAACATCTGGCGGTGCTGGAGATGCAATAGTTAGTGGAGACACTTTTGGAGCTGGTGTTACTATATTTGGTAGATGGAGTACATTTACATTAAATAGTGGCAAAGCAATAGCTTACATAGGCTAATGAAGAGTTTATCTTTAGCATTATCATACGCAAGTGCAATAACAAGTTCAATAGTTGCTACTATTACTCATTTGTGGAATGGTAATACATCTCTTTGGCAATCAGAAACAGAACAATGGCAAAATATAACAGGATAAGGATTTTATTATGGGAAAATTAACAGGACAATCAATAGCAAGTAGTTATGATCAATTATTAATCGTAGATAATGGCGATGGTATTAATAATAATTTACAAGCTTTAGAAAGTGCAGATACTGATGGTGCTGTATCTGCTTTAAAAATAGCAACAGATAAAGTTGAAGTAATACCAAGTGCAAATGATAATGCTAATGCATTTGAAGTATCAAAAGCTGATGGTACTGCAATAATAACCGCAGACTCTAGTGCAGAAACAGTTGACATAGCTGGACATGATGCAAGTGCAAAAGGGTTAAAACTAGGTGGAACACTGGTAACTGCAACTGCAGCTGAATTAAATGCTTTAGATGGTGGTGCATCAACAGGTGGTGACACAATAACTTCTACTTCTAATGTAATAGTTGATATTGGTGGAACAACTCAAAAGAAATCAGTTGAAGACTTACAAGTAAATTTTGAAGATTACTTTGCAAGGATGATAACATTGCCTTTATGGAATGCTAGTAGTCCTAATGGCAAGTATGCAATGAATAGTCACATTGGTTCTGATTTAAATGATTGTGAGACTTTATTTAATTTTAGTGATTTAGGTACTACTAGTGTTCGAGGAAAATTATATGTACATGTTACTTCTTCAACTTCTGGTGGTGGTTATAATTTTCAAATACAATTTGATAATCAAACAGAAGGTTCTAATCAAATATTTATTGATATTACTAATAAATCTGTAACTACTATAGATAGTACATTTTTATATGAATCTGCTGTTTTTAATACGAATATAACAGGACTTACTAAACTTAAACTACATGGTTGGAATGGTAGTCAAGGAGCTACAACAGAATTTAACAAAGCATGGTTTTGGGTTGCACCTAACGCTTAATTATGATTAATAATAAAGGTAATTCTCTTGCTGAATTTGCAGTAACAATGGCTATAATGGCTACATTAGCTACAACTGCTGCACCTGCGTTTAGTCGTATTGGTGAAGGAGCTAAAGCAAAACAAACAAAAGCAAATTTAGAAAAAATTACTAAAGCTTCTACTATTTGGTATAATCAGCAATTAGAATTGTATGGCATGGGTAAATTTCCAAGTCAAGCACATAGAACTTCTAATATAGGTGAGATTGTTGATTATAATAATAATAGAAGAATTGAATCACAGGAGTTATTAGATGCTGAATTTGTTCCAGTATTTAGTGATACAAGTTTTTTACACTTGTTTGACAACGATACAATTAAAAGTCCTTATCAAGATGGTTTATATGCATATGCCATTATTGGTGGGAGCGGTACAGGTAATGATATTGTCAGTCCAATCTTTGTTGTTGTAGATATAGAAAATGTTGAAGATTTTTATAAATATTATAAACCATGAATGAAGATTGGAAAGATTATCTAAAAATATTATTATTTTTATTTTTTATTCTTGGTGGACTTGTATTCTTAGGTTCTTGCAATGGTGGATGGACAGTGGTAGGAGTTGATATTAGTCCTTCAGATACTGTTCGTGCAGACTTTATGATTATTATTGATCAAGATAGTACAAAGCATTGGTATGTAAGAACTACAGAAGATGGGGGTATATTAGTTGGAGACAACTGGTGTCATAAACATGAACAATGGGAAAAAGTGGAGAAAAAGTGAGTGAAGATTCAAAGACGTACAGGTCATATGGA
>TARA_R100000353_G_scaffold90823_1_pt1 | contig 10222 bp, 10 predicted proteins | sample TARA_R100000353 | Tara Oceans TARA_R100000353 (sample SAMEA2620663) | marine metagenome | biome: marine biome (ENVO:00000447); feature: surface water layer (ENVO:00002042); material: "saline water (ENVO:00002010), including plankton (ENVO:xxxxxxxx)" | depth 5 m | reverse complement strand
TTGATTTTGATGGCGATGGTATAGCAGAGAGAAGGCGAGTTTGCAGTATTGGCGCAGATGGCTCTCATATTCTCTTTAATGAACCATTTGACCACATTCCATTTGCGGTAGTCAGTCCGATTTTAATGCAACATCGATTGGTTGGTCGTTCTGTATTCGATATGACAAAAGATTTGCAAGTCATTAAATCTACTCTTCTGCGTCAATATTTAGATAGCGTTTACACAAGCACACTCCCTCGAATGGAAGTTGTCGAGGGTATGGCGAACATTGATGATGTGCTAGATGGCACGGCTGGTGGTATTATAAGAGTTCGTCAAAGTGGTGCTGTAAGACCTATTACTGGGACTCAAGTAGGTGGGGAAGTAAGACCACTTATGGATTATGTAGATGAGATAAAAGAACAAAGGACTGGCATGAGTAAAGCTTCTATGGGCTTAGATGCTAATGCCCTTCAATCTACTACCGCAAGTGCGATTTCAGCTACCGTGAGAGGGGCTCAAATAAAATTAGAGAGCTATGCTCGTAACATGGCAGAAACAGGCGTGAAGAGCTTGTATAAAGGATTGTTACATTTGGTAACAAAGTTTGATAATAAGCCTCGTATTGTAAGACTAAGAAACAGTTTTGTGCCGATAGACCCAAGAGAGTGGACATCTGAGTTTGACGTAGTTGTACAAGTTGGTTTGGGTACAGCCGATGATGAACAAAAAATATCATTTCTGACACAAATTGCGGCTAAGCAAGAACAAATATTAGTTCAAATGGGTGCAAACAATCCACTAGTAAGCATGGGGCAATATGTTAACACCCTTAGAAGTATAGCTGAGATAGGTGGATTTAAAGACGCTGATTTATTCTTTAATAATCCTCAACAAATAGCAATGTCACAGGCACAGCAAGCGCAACAGCCACCACAACCTGACCCAGCCACCATACAGGTTCAAGCAGAAATGCAATTAAAGAAACAAGAAGCAGAAGCTGATATTGCTCTCAAACGTGAAAAGATGATGATGGAAATAGAATTACAACGTGAAAAAATGAAAATGGATTTGGAACTCAGAAAGCAAGAACTACAGATGGAATCTGAATTAAGAGTTGCAAAGGCAGTTACTGATTCTCAAATAAGTGCAAATTTACCAAGAGTATAAAATGTTAGCTCCTGATGAAAAAACTTTAAAACAACAAATTCGAGAGGATAAGTCTGGTGAAATGCAGAAAGCATTTAATCGGACTAGAAAAGAAAGAAGAAAAAGAGGTATCCCAGACGCTGGTTTGACAAGAGACCAAAATTTACAGAGACAAGAGCAAATTAGACAAGCAACTGCCAACTTACAAGCAAAATTGGAAGAGCCAAAAAATTATGGTTTTGATCTTTTTGGAATTAAAATACCTAGTTTCTTTGGTCTTTTAGGAACAGGATTAGCTAATCTCAATAACACCATGATGTTTGATACATTAACAAATCCAGAGTTAGTAAATAAACAGGAAGGTGGGTATCCAATATTAGATAGTCAAGGAAACATTGTTGGTGTTAGAGATAAATTTGGAAGATTGATAGGGCGTGATCCTCAAGCTGCTTTACAGGCTAGACTCGATAAAATGAACAATTCTGTGGAAGAGCCAGAAACTGTTGCGCCAAACCCTGTCACTGGACAATGCCCAACAGGTTACACGTATGATGTAAACCAACAAGCTTGTGTTCCGATATTTGCAAGTCAGATACCATCCGCATTTAATTATGAGACTTACACTCCGACACCCTCGTTATTAGACCAACCAATGAATTTGTTAGACGCTGAACCAATTGATTTTAGTTATAGTATGCCTAGAGTTAGACTGTTATGAATGAGGGAAGAATCCGTGAAAAAATTGATAGAGGAACTAAGGCAGAGGTATTACTACGTAACGAGTTACTTCGAGAAGCATTTGATTATTTGGAAAGTGAATTTATCAGTGCATGGAAGCAAAGTTCCGTACAAGATACGCAAGCTAGGGAGAGATTGTATTTATTATGTCAAAACTTATCAGCCCTTCAAGATTATATCAAAAATGTCGTTGAGGATGGTAAATTGGCTAAAGCAACTCTACAAGGGTTGAAAACAAACAAGAAATTTTGATAAAAAGGAATAACAATGTCGAATAACTCACAAGAGAATCGAAATCTTACATTAAACGATGCAGTTGATAGCCTTCTAAGCCCCCTTACGGATACGGCAAACGATGAGCAACAAGAGCTAGAAGTAGCTCAACCAGTGGAGACAGAGTTAGAAACTGAAGTCGAGGATAACTCGCAAGAGCCTGAGATTTTAGAGGAAGATGAAGTCGTTGAAGCTGATGATACTGAAGAAGAAGAGGTCGAAGAAGAGGTTGAAGAACAACCTCAACTATACACTGTCAAGATTGATGGTGAGGATGTTGAGGTCACGTTGGACGAACTCAGAAACGGTTATTCTAGGACTTCTGTATTTACAAAGCGTCAGCAAGAACTCGCTGAGCAACGCAAATCTCTGGAAGCGGAGATGTCGCAAGCAACGCAAATTAGAGATGCTTACGCTCAACAGCTTGAGGTTTTAAAAAACCAAATCCAGCAGACAACTCAAGCAGAGCCTGACTGGAGAGCTTTAGCAGAGCAAGGTTATAATGAAAAAGAGTTATTCCTCGCAAAAGCAGAATACGACAAAAACCAACAAGAATTGGTACGTATTCAGCAAGAGCAACAAAGGATAGCTCAGGAGCAAAATATTGAGAATGAAAAAAAAGTTCGTGAACATTTAAATGCACAAAGACAAGAAATGTTGGAACGATTACCTCAATGGAAAGATGATGATAAAAGAAATAATGAAAGAGTTGAAGTTATTAAGTATGCTCAACAAAGAATCGGATTTTCTGAGGAAGAAATAACTAATGTTACTGATGCAAGAGCAATAGAGGTTATTTATAAAGCTTGGCAGTGGGATAAGTTGCAAGAAAAAACCCCCAATGTCAAAAAGCGCACAAGAAAAGCTCCTAAAATGGCTAAAGCTGGTCAACCAAAAACCAAAACACAAGTTGCAAATCGTGTTAAACAGCAAGCAATGGATAGGTTAACTAAAGAAAAATCTATCGGAGCGGCTGTTGATTATTTAATGAGCCGAAAAAACTAAGGAGGTTTACATGGCTACACACACTACTTCTACTGCTGTCGGTGAAAGAGAGCAGTTAGCGGATGTTATCTATAGGATTGATCCTACAGAGACACCATTATTTTCAAACCTAAAAAAAGAAACTTCAAACGGTATCTTCACAGAGTGGCAAATCCAAGAACTTGCCGCAGCATCAGCTACCAATTTTGTGAATGAGGGAGCTGATAGCTCATTCGGTACACCAACTGCTACCGTTAGGCTTGGTAATCATCACCAAATTAGTGAGAAGTCCGTTGCTGTTTCCAAAACGCTAGACGCAGTTGAGAAAGCTGGTCGAGACAGGGAAGTTCAGTACCAGAAGGTTTTAAAAGGGCTGGAATTAAGAAGAGACATCGAAAAATCCGTTGGAGATACAGATGTTGCTCGTTCTGGTTCTGACCCTCGCAAATCAGCTTCTTTGTCATGCTGGATAACCAATGGTTCTGTAGGTGCTGGTTCGGGTGCATTTGCATCTGGCGATGGTACTGACGCAGTTACTGGCGGTACTGACAGAGCTTTAACATTGGCGTTAATTGAAGATGCTATGCAAGATGCATGGACGGACGGTGGCAACCCATCTTTGATGGTTATGTCTGCTACGAATAGAGCAAACTTTTCAGATTTGACAGTATCAAACAACTTGGTTCAAAATCAGGTGAATATGACTGCTGCAAAAGAAACAACATTTGTTGGTTCAACAAGTGTGTTTTTGACAGATTTTGGTCAGCTCGAAGCAATACCATCCAGATTTATGGGCAATGATAGAACTTTTTTAATTGACCCAGAATTTGCATCAATCTGTACACTCAATGGACGCAACTTTGCAGAGAACGAAATTGCACCCACTGGTGATGCAGAGAAGTTTCAAATTGTAACTGAATGGTCATTGAAAGTTTTAGCTCCAAAAGCGCATGCAATGGTGTTAGACCTAAATGGTTCTTAATACAGCGAAGGGGGGGGTATAACTCCCCCTTTTTTGGGTGATATATGAGACAACCTATTAAAAACATAGATGGCAAAAAAGTAGAATTAGTTACAGATACAGATGGTTCTCGCAGAATTGTTGAGACTCAGACGTTTGACCCTTTGTTAAAACTCAATAAAGAAATGTCTAACGACTGGCGAAAAGGTCAATTGATTGGTTCGCAGAAACACATGGCACACGTAGCTGAAATACCAAACATTATTTACAATGAACTTGTAAGAAAGTTTGGTAGACCTCAAGATAACCCCAAAGCTTGGAAACAATGGCTAAATAGTAATGAAAACAGAGCTTTTCGCACTGGTGGTGGAAATATATGACCATAACAAATTATACACAACTCAAAAGCACGATTGCTGATTTTCTAGCAAGAGATGATTTAACTTCACAGATACCAACCTTTATTCAGCTTGCTGAAGGTAGGATGAGCAGAGAGCTTGAAACCAGAGAGCAAGAAAAAAGAGCTACAACTAATTTAACGCCTTCTGACCAATACATTACACTTCCCAGTGACTTTCGAGAAGTTAGGGAAGTAAAACTTAATATCAATCCAGTAAAAGTTTTGACGTACCATAGTCCTACCAATTTAGATCAAACTTATGGCACTAACGCTAGTGGAAAACCAGAGGGTTTTAGTATTGTTGGCTCTGAAATGAAAGTAAGACCTATACCAGACACCGCCTACCAAATGGAAATAATTTATATTGGTACATTACCGTCTATTTCTGATTCAACAGTTCCTACATTATTTAGTCGGTCTCCCGAATTATATTTATACGGTGCTTTAGCAGAAGCCTATATTTATTTGCTTGATGAACAAAGAGCCACTGTCTATGACAGTAAATTCACTAGAGGGCTCGAAGAAGTAAAGATAGATGAACAAAGAAGTCATTATGGTACAGGTTCTTTACAAATAAAATCAGTATATTCAAGACAAGATTCATTGGCTAATTAGGAGTAAAAAATGGCAACAACAAATGCGGCAACAACTTATCTCGAAAATAAACTTCTTAGTTTTATTTTTAAAAACAATGCTGGGTCTTTTGCAACGCTTGGCAATTCAATTTACGTGGGTTTAGCAACAGCAGTCTCTGACGCAGAGGGTGGTTCTTTAACAGAGGCTACATTTGGAGCATACGCTAGACAACAAGTGACAGCGGCAAATTGGACGTTAACAGCTGCAAGTTCTGATACTCAAACCTGTAGTAATACCAATAATATTGAATTTTCCGCATCCACAGGCACTGACAATACCGTTACGCATTGTTTTGTTGCAGACGCATCAACAAGCGGTAATATTCTGTTTGTCGGTCAATTAGATAATCCCAAAACAATTCAAACTGGAGATATTTTTAGAATAAATTCTGGTAACATTTCAATAGAGTTAAAGTAAAATGGCTTTAGTATTAGCAGATCGTGTCAAAGAAACTACAACAACAACTGGAACAGCGACTTATACATTATCTGGAGCAGAAACTGGGTTTGAAAGTTTTGGTGCAATTGGGGATGGTAATCAAACATATTATTGTTGCACCGATGGCACTGATTTTGAGGTTGGTATAGGCACATATACTGCCTCTGGTACAACATTAGCCAGAACGGTAATCTTACAATCAAGTAATTCAGATTCGGCTGTAAGTTGGTCAAGTGGAAGTAAGAATATTTTTTGCACCCAACCAGCAGAGAAGGCAGTGTTTTTAGATGCGAGTGGTCATATAATTGCATCAGATGGACGCAATCTAACTAACGTAGATGCCACCACTCTTGACAGCCTCGACAGCACACAGTTCCTTAGAAGTGACCAATCTGACACAATGACAGGAGACCTCACCCTTACTGCCACAGATGATAGTTCTAATTCAACACCAGAACTCAAACTTGTTAGGCACAGTGCTTCACCAGCCGACTTTGATTATATTGGTGGGTTGTCTTTTTTTGCCGATAATAGCGCAGACCAAAATATTGAATTTGGTACGTTAGAAGCAAGAATAAGAGATGTAACTGATGGAACAGAAGATTTTGCGGGTTTTGAATTATTTGGAATAAAAGAAGGAACTGCACGACAAAGATTTATGATTTTAGGTCAATCAATTTTTCATTTAATGAATCAGCAATTAATAAGATTTGATAATATCACAGGTACACATGATTTAGATATATCTCCCCCTTCTTCTCTCTCAACTTCACAGACCATTACATTACCTGATGCCACAGGTACAGTATCTTTGTTAACAAACACTGAGACACTTACAAACAAGACTCTCACAAACCCCACAATAAATGCTTTCAGTGGAACTGGTGATGCTTCTATCACAGGCGACCTTACCCTTGTCTCAACAGATGCTGGAGATACTGCGCAACCAACTTTATCTTTGTATCGTAATAGCGCTTCCCCAGCTTTTGTAGACAACTTAGGTCAAATACAGTTTTTTGGAGAGAATGATGCTGATGAAAAAGTAGAATATGCACGAATTGATGCAGTAGTTATAACAGTAACAGATGGAAGTGAAGCTGGACAATTAGATTTTGCTGTAGCAGAAAGCGGCTCAACTCCTACTTATTTGCGTATGGTTGCTGGTAAAAACCAGTTTTTTAAATCTATATATCTTGGTGCTACTTATAATCTTGTTTTTGAGGGTTCAGCTTACAATGACCATGAAACGACCCTCACTGTCACCAACCCCACAGCCGATAGAACGATTACCTTACCTGATGCGTCAGGTACTGTTCTTCTAAATACTGGCGACCAAAGCATAACAGGCGACCTTACCCTTACCTCAACAGACGCTGGTGCAACAGAGAACCCCACACTAGACCTATTTAGAAACAGCGCAAGTCCAGCAGTAAATGATGTAATAGGACACATTACTTTTTCTGGTGAAAATGATGCTAGTCAAAAAACTACTTATGCAGAAATTGAAACAATAATTACTGATGAAACTGATGGAACTGAGGATAGTTCCGTAAAATTTAACGCAATTAGAGGTGGAAGCAGTACAACTTATTATCAAATAGGTTTTGGGGTAAATCAATTTCATAAAGACGTTTTGATAGAGAGTAATGACGCTGGTGCTACAGAAAACCCCACACTAGACCTTTATCGCAACAGTGCTAGTCCAGCAAATGATGATATTATGGGTGAGATTGTGTTCTCAGGAGAAAATGATGCTGGAGAAAAGATAACATACTCTTCAATTCGTTCTCACCCAAGTTCAGTAGCAGATGGAGCTGAAAGTGATAGGTTGGTGTTTCGTGCAATAAGAAATGGTACTCTTCTTACTTATATGGAAATGAAATTTGACCTTATTCAATTCAATAGGGATATATTTTTAAATTCTGGACAAACGATTATGTTTGAAGGGGCTACAAGCGATAATAACGAAACGACCCTGACTGCTACCGACCCAACCGCAGACCGCACCATAACATTACCTGATGCGACAGGCACTGTTGCATTAAACGAATCTGGCATTTTAAACCTTACAAACTCAGGCTCACAGTCAGAGCTACGATTATACTGCGAAAGTGCTAACGCACACTATGCCGCTTTGAAAGCACCAGCACATTCTGCATTTTCTGGGAATGTCGATATAACGCTACCAGCAACGGCTGGAACATTAGCTCTTACGAGCGGTGACATTACTGGTAATGCCGCTACAGCTACCACAGCTACAAATGCTGACACGGTAGACAATAAGCATATAGCTGTCGTTTCAGCCCTACCGTCATCACCTGACTCAAATACAATTTATTTTATAACCTAGCGGATACAAAATGATTATCAACAATTTTGAAGTGCTTCATCCAGACGTTAATCTCAATGAAGTGAAAATACGATGTTTTAATTCAAAAACTAGTGAAGAACTGGTTGTTTATGAAGATATTACAGGTATCCCATTTCATGCAGTTTTATTACAATGTGTCAGTGTGGCACAAGAATGGGAGAATAATCAATGACTGTTTATTGGTGTGACCCATATCTTGAAGCTAGTACGCAAGGTAATGGAACTACTGATACAAGCACACGTAGCGGAACGTATGCAGCCCCATTTAGTTTAAGTGATTTGAATAATCAAAGTACAGCTTCACCAAACGTTCATACATATAACAGTGTGGCACTAGCTGATGGTGATGAACTCAGATTTAAGGGTTTGCCTTTTTCTACTTTGTTTGAAAGTTGGGGGGATGTTTATTGTTCTGGTTCAAATCTTGTTAGAAGTAGTGGTAACTCACAAGACTTTTCAACTCCAAATTGGAACGCTGGTTCTGGCAATGGTAGTAGTAGTATAAGTCATGTTTTTGCTATTCCTGACACTATCTGTCAAGCAATGACAGGCAACTGGACTCATCCTCTCTTTATTACTCATAATGGTGATAGCAATTCAAGTCAGTTAAATTTCAATGCTTGCGGTAATTTTATACAAGCACTTCAATTTAAAGGTTATGATATTAACAATCCTTTCACTCTCTATCACTTAAAAGACACATATTTCAACAAACACAACTTCCCAAGTGGCGCAACTTATTACATGGCAACAGGAACTAGTGCTGTTGAAATAAAGTTTAGTGCTGGTTGGACAAGCACAACATCACAAGACGGATGGAGTATTTTTGAAAATGGTATGCAAAGTAATTTTAATCAGTGGAGACTAGGTATATATAATGATGGCTCTAAATTCGATTTATTACGTATGCCAATGATAACCACCCAACATTATGGTTCGAGTGGTGGTTATGCCTATGTTTATAATTATTTTTCTGAGACTACTTTTACTCATCAAGTTTACCAGTTCCATTGGTGGGGTGCTGGAAGTAATTATGTTTATGGTTCGACAACTAATGTCGAGTATTATCAGGGTGGTGGTCAATCGCAAAGAGACCAATATATATATGGATACGGTAGTGTCTACAAAAAACCTTTATCAATAGGAACATCTAGCGACTATTTTCGCATTTTGACAAACGGTTCAGAGACTCATATTGGTGATACTTTTCAATTCGCATCTAACACAGGAGATAGAAGAGGATTTACTGGGGATGCTAGTACAAATAACTTTAATTTGTATTTTATGAATAATTCTTCATATTATTTCGCACAACTATCATCAGGTGGATTTTTAGATTGGTTTGGTTCTGGTAACAGACCAACCATTACTTATGGAACTAATCTTTCTCGCCCTACAGTCGGTAAATTAAGTCCGTGGAGTAGCACAAGTTATGTACAGCCTACTGCCGCTGTTACCTCTGGTTTAGGTTTTGCATATTGTAAAGAAAACTTAAAACTTAGTGGTAATAATTGGTGGGATACTCAGATAGAAAAAGGTAACTCTTCCAATCCAATTGTCATTGGTAACGTAGGTTTATTGGAGTGTAATGGTAATAATTATAAAACAACTAATCCAGATATGAAAGTAAATGCTATTGCAGCAGATTACGACCAAACGAATAACACGGCTGTCAAACTTGCCATGTTTAGCTGTGAGGCGAATGATTATGATGGAAAACCAGTGTTGTTATTGTGGACGCATAACATCACCAGTGATGCAGTTATTACACCTCACCTAGCTTGGAATGATACAGTCGGAAGTGATGATGTTTTGACGGTAAGATATAATCAATCCAACGAAGGCTCGTTATCTAATATGGAAAGTGCTTGTATTCCACTTGAATTGAAAGTGCCAGACTATACACAAGCATCAGATAATTTGCGTTTAAAAGTTTCAATGAGTTACGAAACTACTGGTACGGCAACTTCAAGGACTTTAGGAACTGTGACGCATTTTAGAAATAGTGCAGTTCCCAATAATTTAGGTATTGTAGCACGTAACCATACCATAAACACTAGCTCTACACCGACTGTTGTATATTCCAATTTATCTGGTAACAGTAGTCCTAATGATAGTGTGCCAACATCAGGTCAAACAAAAATAACCAGTGTTCTAGTAGCTTTGTATTTAGGGTTTGAGAAGAGCGCAACTATAGCGCAGAAATTTCATTTACACTCCGCTGAAATTGAGACTTATTAATGTCTGCGCCTGTCGTAAGCTCATTAGGATACTATCGTAGCTTAGATATC
>TARA_R100000353_G_scaffold156489_1_pt1 | contig 10265 bp, 21 predicted proteins | sample TARA_R100000353 | Tara Oceans TARA_R100000353 (sample SAMEA2620663) | marine metagenome | biome: marine biome (ENVO:00000447); feature: surface water layer (ENVO:00002042); material: "saline water (ENVO:00002010), including plankton (ENVO:xxxxxxxx)" | depth 5 m | reverse complement strand
TATGTGTCTACGCCTAATCATGATGGCTCTAACGATAAGTTGCCCGAAGACCATGTTTATGAGTGGGGTTTTCAAGAACTTAAACAAGAACTAGAAAGAAACTTTCATGTGCAGGCGGTTACAGGTACGTTTATACAAATACCTAATTTTAAGAAAGTACAGGCGGATCCTGACGCAAGATGGTGGACGGATGATATGATGGTCTATTTAGAGGAACGTTTCGGTAGACAATTTTTTAGAATGGTTGCGGCTATGTTTTATCCTGAACGAGCTAATAACTGTGCTTGGAGATTAACTAAGAAGTAATGTTCATTCAAGAAGAACTTGATAGATATTTCTATTGGATAAATGAGCGGGAGTCCATCCGTTATGTTAAAGAACAGACGGATGAGACTCCACCGTACTCGAAAGATCCAATATTTAACAATTATAAATTCTGTCAGGTTTTTAGAGAGGACGATAGAACTACTCGTTGGTTTAGACGACACATAAGAGAACCTCTAAAAGATGATCCCGATGTTTTTATGGCTACGGTTATTTTTAGATGGTTTAATCTAATAGATACAGGTAGAACTTTGATAGAAAACGATCTGTTATTTAATTGGGATAGGCAGAAAGCTATCGATTTAATTAAGGAGCAAGATCAGTGGATCACGGGTGCTTACATTATAAAAACACCTAACGGCATGGATAAAGTATCTGGAGTCGCTGAGTGTATTAGCCATATGTGGAACGATAGAGAATACCTTATAGAACAATCTAAGGGCTGTAATCTAGAAACTTTTTGGAAGATTATACGAGCTTATCCTTACATGGGACCGTTCATGGCGTATGAAGTAGTTACCGATCTTAGACATACTTGCATTCTTAATCAAGCTAACGATATCTATACTTGGGCTAATGCGGGACCAGGAGCCATGCGAGGACTGAATAGGCTAACAGGTAGAGATTTAAAATACACTAGACGTACTCACGATTGGTGCGGTGAGATGGTAGAACTCTATTCTTTATGCGAGGGTAATCTATCACCTTTGATAGCTCGTTCTTCTAACGAGTTTGAGTTACGAGAGATAGAGGGTGGTTTATGTGAGTTTGATAAATACTCACGAATATATAAAGGCGAAGGCAGAACAAGATCAATTTTTAAACCTAGCGATCTTCCTATTATAGAAGATTGCGGATCAAACGGAGAAAGTAATTATGACATTAGAGGATGAATTTATAGACTTGATAGATCAATACGGTGATTTAGTAGATATCTATTACACACAGTTTTTAGAAGTAGCGTTCTACTTAAAGGTGGCGGCTGATCAAGAAATGGCTGTAGGTTTTATTAAGAAGAAATTACCACAGCTTTCAACAAGCGACATACATAATTTAATTACAGAGATAGTAAGCGGACATCAGGAGCTGTTATGAATGTCTTATTAGGTAGGAATATAAACGAAGTTTTGTTAAAAGGCATAGACCTTTTTCAAGATCCAAGAAATTTTAGGGTGCAAGAAAGTAGAAACGGCGTTACCTTCGAGGCTTTAGAACCTGTTACTACGGTCTACGAGAGACCGTGGGAGAGAGTTTGTTTAATTAAAGATAGAGACGCTAACCCATTTTTCCATTTTATAGAAGGTTTGTGGATGTTAGCGGGTAGAGAAGATCTTGAGCCTTTAACTTTCTTTGTAAAGTCTATGGAAGATTTTTCAGACGATGGCAAAACACTACACGGTGCTTACGGTTTTCGATGGAGAGCTAATTTTAATTTTAATCAGATTACGATGATAGTAAATATACTACGTAATAATCCAGATGATAGACGCTGTGTTTTACAGATGTGGTCTCCTGTAGATGACTTAGGTAAACCAACGAAAGACGCTCCTTGTAATACTAATATTTACTTTAAGGTGAGAGATAACGAATTAGATATGACTGTTTGTTGCCGTAGTAACGATATGCTTTGGGGAGCCTATGGAGCTAACGTTGTGCATATGTCTATGCTACAAGAATACATGGCGTATAAGATTGGTGTTCATCCAGGAAGATACAGACAGATTAGTGATAGCTTTCATGTCTACCCTAATGAAGTTTGGAAAAGAGTTAAACATTTAAAAATAGACCCTATGACTTTTAGAGAGCATTGGGTAAATCCTTACGATAAGTTGAAAGATTATAAATATCGATCTTTTGCATCGGAGCCTGATAGTATTAGACCGTGTCCCCATTTAGACGATGAATTACATATATTCTTCGATAGTATGTTGGGAACGACTTACGAGTGGAAATCATACGCTATACGGAAAATAGCTAAACCTATGGTAATGGCTTACAAGGCGTATAAAGATAACGATATAGAGAATTCATATCGACACGTACAAGAGATTGAACCTGTTGATTGGATGTTAGCTTGTTTTAATTGGATAAAGAAAAGAGACAAGTCTGGCAAAGTAACTTTAATTAATAAACCAAAGGAGACTATATGAGTGATACTAATTGGGAGAAGATGAAAGAAGTGGCACAAAACGATCTTTCAGCTTTACGTACAGCAGAGACATCTTACGGTGACTCTTGGAAACGTAGGGGTGGGGTTGGAGCCTTTATGATGTTAGCCCGTAAATTCGATAGGATAGAACACCAATCAGAAAAACATGGTTGGGACGTATTCGAAGCGGGTCAGATATTTCAAGGCGAAGCAGGTCTGTTAGACGATATTAGAGATTTAAGAAGATATCTATTATTAGTCGAGCAGGAAATTTTAACAAACTATTCTGGATCAGCAGTAGCGATAGATCAAGAATACGAAGATGAGGTAGATGAATGAGTATATTTAGTTTTATAAAGAACTTATTTTCTAATAAAGAGGATAGCGTAAAACAGGCAGTAGAAGACGGTAAGGTAGAACTTAAAAAGTTTGATCCTGAGTTAGTTACACCTGAGCCTGTTCGAGCTAGAACTAAGAAAGGCACTTTTAAAGCGGATGATCCTTCTACTCCTGACGTAAACGAAGCTTACGTTGGTGGTAAGGCACCGAAGAAAAAGAAAACAAAAAGGTCTAAGAAGAAAAAATAAATGCAACAACCTATGTTTACACCTGATAGTAAATGGTCTGTACCTGATGTGTTTCCTACGTTTGGGGAGACAGAAACGTTAGCTATAGATTTAGAAACTTACGACCCTCATCTGCTTACTAGCGGTCCAGGGTGGGCTACAGGTCGTGGTCATATAGTTGGCATTGGCGTTGCCTCTGATAATTGGAAAGGCTACTTTCCTATACGTCACGAGGGCGGCGGAAACTTAGACGAAGATGTTGTTTTAAAGTGGCTAAGAAACACTCTTAAATCGGACAAACGTGATGTGGTTTTTCATAACTCGTTGTACGATGTGGGGTGGTTAAAAAGGGAAGGCATTGATATTCACGGACAAGTTCTGGACACTATCATTGCCGCTCCCTTGATAGATGAACATAGATATTCTTTCTCTCTCGACTCTTTGGGAGAGACTTACTGTAACGAAAAGAAAGATGAATCGTTATTACAGGATGCAGCTTTGGCTTACGGTATAAATCCTAAGTCAGAGATGTATAAACTTCCAGCTAAATACGTTGGACCTTATGGCGAGCAAGATGCAGCCCTTACCTTAAAATTATGGAGGGTATTAAAAAACGAATTAAGATATCAAGACGTAGAAAAGATATTTAAAACAGAGTGTGCTCTACTACCTCTACTGATAGAAATGAGATGGCAAGGGGTACGGGTAGATGAAGAAAAAGCACACAGGATAAGCGAACAGTTATCGAAGGAAGAACAAAAGATACAGGTAGAGATAAAACGTAAGTACGGTTCAGAAGTAAACCTTTGGGCTAATGCTTCGTTAAAAGACATATTCGATAATAATAATTTATGGTACCCGCATACTGAAAAAGGTATGGCTAGTTTCCAAAGAGATTGGTTAGAGAAACATGAACACGATCTACCAAAACTTATTGTAAAAGCAAGAAAACTAAATAAAGCTAGAACAACGTTTATAGATAAGATGATTTTAGAACACTCTTACGAAGGTAGAATACATGCGGAAGCTCATCCTCTACGTAACGATAGCGGCGGTACAGTAAGCGGTAGGTTTAGTTACAGTAATCCTAATCTACAACAAGTCCCTGCTCGTGACCCAGAGATAGGCAACTTAATTCGTTCTGTTTTTATACCAGAAGATGACTGTCAGTGGGGCGTGTTCGATTACTCACAGCAAGAACCTAGAATAACCGTACATTACGCTAATAAAGTAGGTCTAGCGGGTGCTAAAGAAGCCGTAGCGGACTATAGAGATAAAAACGCAGACTTCCACCAGATAATAGCGGACATGGCTAATATCCCACGTAAGCAAGCTAAAGTGATTAATCTAGGGCTAAGTTACGGAATGGGTAAAGAAAAGCTAATTAACGAATTAGGGCTTGATGATGTAGAGGCTGAAAAGCTATTTCTTCAGTATCATGCTCAAGTACCATTTATAAAAGGTTTACAAGATCATTGTACTCGTGTGGCTAACGATAGAGGGTACATAAAAACTCTAGGGGGGCGTAAGTGTAGGTTTGATTCTTGGGAAAAACGTTACGAAAGAAGCACACCGTTACCCTTAGAAGAAGCAAAAGAAAAATACGGTGACGATTTACGTAGGTCGTATACGTACAAAGCACTAAATAGATTAATACAAGGTTCGGCTGCTGATATGACAAAACTAGCTATGTTGGATTTATGGAAGGAAGGAATAGTTCCACACCTACAGGTTCACGATGAGGTAGATGTCTCTATCGAAAACGAACAACAAGGTAAGCGAGTAGCAGAGATTATGGAAAACTGTATACAACTTGCTGTACCTTTAGTTGTAGATATAGAGGTAGGCGAATCTTGGGGTGATACAAAGGAGGTTTAATGAAAGGTATATCGAAAGAACGTATGATGAAACAAGACAGAATGTATAAAGATATGTATCTGGTTTGGATAGGAGATGGTTGTACTCTACAGGAACTTGGAGAAAGATTTAACGTTACGAAACAAAGAGCTTGGCAAATTATGCAGAGGTGTCTACTCGGAGACGGTTACTATTACACAGGACAACAAAAAGCTAGAGAGAAGTGGCAAGAGTTAGCTAAACTCTACTCTAATGAAGAAGAACAAATACAACGAGCTTATAACGAATGGCTAGAAAGAAAATGTATAAGAACTATAGCTAACAACAAAAAGAAGGCTCCGCATACAGGATGGGATTTCTGATGAAGTTTGTATTAGTGTTCCCTCTACTCACGTATAAAAAGAGATTATTAATACAAGATAAGAGTAAGAACATAAAACAAGAATGTTATTGGTGTGGCGATAATTTTGAAGCTACTAGAAAAAAGAAGTTTTGTTCAGTAAATTGTAGAGAAGAAAATAGAACGTACAAGTGGGGGGATCTTACTAAGAATGTTCATCTAAGCTCTACTGAGGGTAAAAAATCTTGTTTATGGTGCGGTATAGACCATTTAGAAAAATCATATTATTGTAGTGATAAATGTAAAGAGTCTTACGATTTAGCACGAAATAAGCAGTACACTAAGATATACGAGAAAGGTGATATAAAGCCTGGAATCGACCAAACCGACAGGGAGCCAATAGATTGTTATGGGCATTGTACTCTACCTGAACAGATTATAGATTTGATAGGTTATACAGTAAGCGATGATTCTTATATCTATGAAGATCCTGTAGAGTTATTTGAGAAAATAAATGAAGAAACTACCCCCGCTAGATATTCAGACGGTTCTCATTATCAACCAGATAAACGTGCAAAAAATTATAATACTTTCAAATTTCAAAATATTTTGATGGGCACAAGGAGTGAGCTTTGGCTAAAGAAAAAGAACTCTGGAGATTGATTAAAACCAATCTACGAGATATACATCTACAACGAATAGAAACAGGAGCAACAGGTTCTGGAGTGCCTGATGTTAATGGTTGTGCTAAAGGTCAAGAGTTTTGGGTAGAGTTAAAAGAAATACACTCTGGGAACGCACTCACTCTACGACCTATGCAAGTTGCATGGATAGCTAAACGTGCTCAATACGGTGGACAAGTTTTTGTTTTAGCAAGAAAAAATGAAGTTATAAAGTTGTTCCACGTAGATGGTCTACTAGGTGCAAAAGAACTTATTGACGAAGGTTTTAAGAAGAAGGCTCTGGTTAAGCTTGTTCCTCCTTACGATTGGGAGGCTCTCGCTGCTGCTTTACTATCGTAGGTTTCTTCTTTTACTATATACCCCGTAGTTTACAGCTACGCTCATTTAACAGTGCAAACAAAACGGAGGTTTTTTATGGCACATCAAATAGAGACAATGGCGTGGGCGAATCAGGTACCATGGCACGGATTAGGTGTCGAAGTATCTGATGACCTTACACCATTGCAAATGCAGGAGGCAGCAAGTCTTGACTGGACAGTTAGTAAACGTCCAAGTTATACGCTTGACGCACCTGAGTGGAGCGACGACGTGGGGTTAATCCAAGCGGAGAATACTTTCCACATCGTTCGTGATTCTGATAACCGTGTTCTTAGTCATTGTGGTAGGGATTACGTCCCTGTGCAAAACGAGGACATATTTAAGTTCTTTAAACGTTTTACCGAAGCGGGACACATGAAGATGGAGACTGCGGGTAGCTTAAAGGACGGTGCAGAAATTTGGGGTTTAGCTAAAATTTCTGAGGACTTCGAGCTTGCGGGCGAAGACCATATTAAAGGTTACCTTTTAATACACCAACCGCATGTCGTTGGTAAGTCGATGACTGTTAAACTTACACCTATTAGAGTAGTGTGCAATAACACACTTACTTTCGCTTTAGGTGATAAGGGTACAGCGTCTTTCCGTATGCCACACGTTAGAGAGTTTGATGCAGACGTTATGGAAGCTGCGGAAGAAGCTCTAGGGTTATCGGCAGAGAAGATGAGTAAGTTTAAGGAAGCGGCGGAGTTTCTTTCTAAGAAGAAAGCTAAACACCCGCAGTTCTTAGACTTCGTCGGAGAGCTTTACCAACCTAATACCATGCTTACTTATAGGCATGAGCAGAAGCTTAAAGCTGACGGTAAGCTGATCGGTGAGCAAACGCCGCTTATTGATCAATTTAATAAGTACCCTAAATTAGTTGTTGATGCTCTTGAGCAACAACCAGGAGCTCATTTAGCTTCTTCTAAGGGTACTTGGTGGGGTGCATTAAATGCGGTTACCTACGTAGAAGACCACTTACGTGAGTCTCACGAGAAGGGTAATACCCTACACAGCTCATGGTTTGGTGTAGCGGCTAATCGTAAAGCGAAAGCTCTCGATCTAGCTATTAAGTACGCTGAGGTTGCATAATGGCTGACAGCCCAAAAGACTACAAAGTAGACGGTTTCGTGATGAGTAGTGTTTGGGTTGCTTTGTATGAGTCAGGTCAAGAAGACTTGGCTCATGCAATATCGGACATCATGATACAACAAGGTTGTCAAGAACTTATCGGGACTGAAGATCCCGCTATGTTGTTGGCTTTTTGGAGAGGCTATATGGAAGACAGGGGCATGATATATACCGTGCCTGAACCAGAGGAGGTTAATTAATGGCTGAATATAAAATAGAAAAGAATGTACCGTTGCCTACGGATTTACGATCTAAGAACACTTATCCGTTCGAAGATATGGAAGTAGGGGACTCTATATTTATTAAATTAGCGGAAAAAGATGATGCTCAACGCTTACGTAATCGTTTAGCTCAAGCTAGTCGTAATTTTGGTAAGAAACAAGATCCCGAGTGGACTTTTGTTCTTAGATATATGTTAGAGAGCTATGGCTCACTAGAAGTATCAGGAGTTAGGATATGGCGAAAGAGTTAGAACCAACCCAATACGTAAGAGATTTAGAGAAGCACGTAGATCATCAGGCTAACGATTTAGTGAAGGCTAGAGGTCTACTAGAGAAAAGTTTTAATATGATTGATATTGTTCCTAGTAACCTTCATCCGTCTCATCGAGAAGATGTTGCAAAACTAAAAGATGATATTGGTGATTTTCTCTACGGGGCTGATCGTAATTACGTTAATCAAGGTTAATCGTATAGTGCTTTACTTTCTGAGTTTCGCACTATACAATGGTTATAGTTTGTTGGTAAACAAGCTGAAGGTTGCACTTACGAGTGTGTTATTATAATTTAGAAAGGAGAATGTTATGACTACATCTACAGCTAAAAAGACTGTTAAGAAGTCGATAGCTAAGAAAAATAGTGGGGTTGTGATACCCGAGCCCACTACTTCTAGCAATGGGTCACCTAGAACGCTTTACAAGTTTACAGGTAAAAACCCTGAAGACTGTAAAACTGCTCAAATGAGAGCATTGGTTGACACAGCTGCTACAGCTAAGAAAGAGGATTTAGACTCTTCTAGCTTTACAGCTCAAGACTTAACTAAGTTAGCAGTTAAGATGAAGATACTTGCTACACGTCAGGAGCCGCTTAGAATCTTTAGGTTTTACGCTAAGAGACTGACGGATGAGGGTTACTTCGTCAAAGTCTAATTAATGGGGAGCAAGAGCTCTCAAGTCCTGCGGTTTTGTTATTTGTTTTGCCGCAGGACGACTTAAAAGGAGGAATCCATGTATAAAGTAGAATTAATAGATAACAACGGTAAGATAACGACTACCTCAGTCAGAACGATAGCTCGGATCGTTGTACAAAAAATCAAAGAAAGCGACTTCAGACAGAAAAAATATTTATCAGGTGATGAGTTTGCACTTTATCAGTTGATATTTGATGCCTTCGAAGAAGCAAAAGAAGAACAAGAAGATTCGGTGAGCTGATGACACAATTTAAAGAATTAGTCGAAAGACAAAGAGCTCTACTAAAAGCAGAACAGTGGGGTAGCGAGATAAAATCAGTACACACACATAGACTAAAATCATGTTGGTATGATGATCGACCAGAAGATACAGAACGTGGCTATGTTACTGATTTTGAATACAATAATGGGAAAATAGAGCGGCAACAAAACGACAAGATTATCCACGTTTGGTGGGAGTATGAGAAGAGTGCTGAGCAGATTTTGGAGGACATGTAATAGTGCTTTACTTTGTAGCCTTTGTTCCTTTAATATATCTATATCGTTTACTAGAAAGGAGAATATATGAAACAGAAACGTATGACAGCCGAGGAACGCAGACGTATTAGCAGTCAGTACACTATTGCACCTGCGTATAATAAAGGAGCCTATCAGGTAATACCTAAAGAAGATATTAAACATATAGGCAAATGAAGCATAAGGTCAGGTTTAAGAATTTCGGCGGTAAGCATAAAACTGTCGCTGGAAAAATGGAACGTTTGGAGCCTGCAATGTCCAGTCGCCAACGTAGAAGATTAGAAGCTAAAAAACGTAGGAGCAAAAAATATGTCAACAGACGTGATGAAAATAGCGACTCTTAAAGAGTTAAGAAGAATAAACGGTAGGTCGATTATGTCGGAATATAACCAGACTGTAGACCTAGATAAAGTAGAGGAAGATGTGAGGGCTTGTGGTTACGACCCCGACGAAGTACAGTTTCCTAGTACGTTTTCGATGGTACACGAACACAAACACGGACTAAAAACAGAGCCGCATATGCGAGTTAAGTTCATCGGTCCCATGAGTATCGCTAAAAAGATTAAAGTCGATTTCTTACTCGATATGAGTACTAAAGATTATAACGAACTAGAGACGGTAGAGTCTATAGAGCCTGAGGGGGAGCATGAAAGCTAAAAAGATAAGAAGAATTCTCAAAGACGGTGGCGTGGATTGGCGAGAAGCTAAGCACGTACAAGGGGTAACGAAAGATCGTGACGGTAACGAACAAAGACACCCAACGATCTTTTTAGACCCTAAATGCGGAAAAGCCATTTATAGGAGGATGAAGAAAAAACTACGTTGAACGTTTGCTTTAGGCTCGTTTGTTCGTCGTTTATAATTTATATATAACTTAAACAGAAAGGAGAAAGTTATGAGTATTGATAAAATCATAAAACAGATAGTAAGTACTATTGAAACTTTATTAGAAGCTATTCAAAAACTTACAGATAACCAGAAGACATTGCGTGATCTTATGCAGCAGCAGGTTGATATTAATCAACAGCTTACTGCAGAGATTACCATGTTGAAAGCTCAACAAGATATTAAAACTGCGGAGGTCATAGATGTCAGACAGTAGCATTACTATGGTACAAGCAGTTACCGAACACGTCATGGCTTTACCTTTGGGA
>TARA_R100000353_G_scaffold10651_1_pt1 | contig 10272 bp, 8 predicted proteins | sample TARA_R100000353 | Tara Oceans TARA_R100000353 (sample SAMEA2620663) | marine metagenome | biome: marine biome (ENVO:00000447); feature: surface water layer (ENVO:00002042); material: "saline water (ENVO:00002010), including plankton (ENVO:xxxxxxxx)" | depth 5 m | reverse complement strand
CCTCTCTTTGTAAATCAGCCACAGCTTGTTGTTTTAACATAGCATCTTGTTGTTGTGCTATAGTTCCTGTACTAGGAGCTGCACTTGCCATCATGGCTGTCTTAGCATCTTGTTTTTCTTTTAGTAGTTTTTGTGAGGCTAGAACATCTAATAATTGTGGTGTAATACCTGCTCTTTGTTGTTCCTTTAATCTAAAAGCAAACTGTTCAGGATTAGCCCTGTTGGCATTCATTATCATACCAAGTTCTCTGTCTAGTCCTAATCCGCCAAGTCCTCTCATCACGCTGTTCCTGTTTCAGTTTCAGTTTTAGTTGTAGAAGGTAAATTAGTTAATCTTTTATTTATTTCATCTAACACACTTATAAAGTTACCTATACCTCCTACTGCCTCACCCGTAGCACTAGGTTCTATATAAGATTGTGTTTTTGCCGATATAGGCAACCCAGAAAGTAAAGATTGTAAAAACTGCACATTCTTAAATGGAAACGCTCTTTCTTCTTCAAACTGCGCTAAGTCAGCTGCCACACCTTCAGACTCTATACCTCGTTGTATATTACCTAACTCTGCCTGTGCAGCGAGTCCTGCTAAACCAAATTTATTAGCTGCTTCTTGTGCTTGTAGTCCAAACGCCTGTTCTTTGTTAAACTGATCCATAGCTTTGTCATAAGCAGTAGCGTAGCCTCTACCTGTAATACCACTTAAAGTATCCATCAAATTTTTTACACCTTCAGATGCCATAATAGCTTGCCTACCGCCACCAAAAGCCCCTGCTTGAGTTAATCTAGAGGCATCTTTTAGTCGTTGAATATCAGCCTGTTTTATTGCAGCATCAATTTGTGGCTGTAATGCAGCCTCTAAATATGGGTTCATAAACGCACTAGCTTGTTCTGCAGTAAACGTAGTGGGTGAAAATGCCCCCATTGTATCTGTAGGTATATCTAAACTACCAATACCTTCAAAAGCCTTTGTTTGTAGAGCAGATTCTCCTGCCGTCAAAGGGCCTGTATAAGCTTGATAAGGCATGTCAGATAATGCCTCACCTTTACCCAACATCTCAGTAACATAAGGTCCTGCATAAGGAGAAAGAGAAGATTCTACCCCTGCTATCGCCCCGACATTACCACTTGTGCCAAAAATATCATCAGTTTCTGCCATAATATCTCCTATGCTGGTAAGAAATCTTTAGGGTTTATTTCTTTGCCTTGTTTTTTCGTACCTGTTCTTGCTTTACGCACCCTTGCCATCATGTCCTCTAACACCTTAGCACCTGCATCTGAATTACCATTACCAAGATGACTAACAACATCTGCAGGAATTACAAACTCTCCATCACTTAGTCTTGCTTCTTGTATTCCATCTATTCTAGCAGGAACTTCATCAGCCATACCATCAGTTTTACCATCAAGATATCTACCTTTACTTAACTTAGCAACACCTCCAGTAGCCATACCTCCTTCTTTTATATAGGCATAAGGATCACTATATGGAGAACTTTGCAAATATTTAGTTAACGCATCTAAGCCATAATAATTTGGGAGTTGTTGTGTGGTTGAAGCAACACTAGAAGCAGGACTTGCTGTTGCAGCTACTATTTCTGCAGGAGTAGTGTAACTATACACAGGAAGTTTTTCAAAAGCAGGGTTATTTTTATTTAAAGTTTCTAGTCCTGATGCTTGGGTGGTTGCTGCAGTTTGGGCTTTTGTTAGAGCAGTTGCAGGGTTATAATCTTCCCCGCCTGTTTGAGGGACAAATTGAATATCACTAAAATATCTTCTACCGCCACTTCCTGGTCTTCTAGTAGAATCAAACGTATTTGGCACTGCTGCACGAACGGCTGTAAACTGCGGTATAGAACCCTGATAACCTGTAACTGGGGTTTCTGACATGTCTCCACCCACTAAAGCACCTAACCCTGCCGCAAGAGCTAGTCCTGAAGGGCCACTTAAAAATTCTTTTATAGAGTCTAAAGTGCTTGTATCGGTATCTTCTTCGTCCATCTACGCAGCTCCCTTAATAATATCTAATAATTTTTGCAGTATAGCACTATCTGATGTTTTTTGACCAGAAAAATCGTATTCACTATATGGATTTATTGCTTGAGTTGGAAGAAGTGCATCTTCAGTTACAGGAGCTGTGTATTCTTCTGTCAAAGATTCTAAAGTTAAAGGTTGATCTAAGTACTCTCCTAAACCTTCTTGTCTTGCCCTAGCAAAAAACTCTGCTTGCTCTGGATTAGCAAATATAGTTTCAAAATCGTAAGCTGGGTCTACCTCAGCAAGAGGACCTGGGGCTATCTCTATTATTCTTCTGAGTGCTTGTAGTTGCTCTTCCTCTTCCTCCTCTTCCTCCTCTTTTTCTTCTTCTGTAGTATCTTTTAATGTATCTACCTCTGTTTCCACCTCTGTTTCGGTTTCAGCCTCGGTTTCTGTTTCGGTTTCAGTATCAGGGGTAGTATCAGTAGTTGTATCAGTGGTTGTATCAGGAGTGGTATCTGTGGTTGTATCAGTAGTTGTATCAGTAGTTGTATCAGGAGTAGTATCTGTGGTTGTATCAGTGGTTGTATCTACGCCAATCGGCCCAGTCGCTTGAGCCTCAAAAGTACCATAAATGCTTTCTAACAACGCGTTATCTGCATCAGATATAGTGCCTTCCTGTTTTTGTTGCTCTAAACTTTTTAAAAAGGCATAGGGGTCATACCCTGTCTCCGCTTGTGACACTGGTAAAGTTTGATCTGGGACTATAGTTTCTACTGGCAAAACTGTAGTCGCAGGGGTTGTTGTGGTTTCTGTAAAAGTAACAGGGAGAACTTCTTCTTCCACTACATTAACAACATCTTCAGTGGGAGTGGTTATATCAGGTTGAGTTGGACCTTGAGGAATTGTTACTTCTGGTGATGTTACAGGGCCAGGACCCTCAGCTACAACAGTTTCTGGGCCTTTGCTAGAAATAATTTCATATCCAGTAGGATTATTATCAGGGCCATAAGTCATTTGTTTTGTAACTACTGTACCATCTTCAAGAGTTTCTGTAATTATATCAGGAGTAGTAGTATCGGGTTTTTCATAAAGATTAGCGTATGCTTCGGGGTCGTTTGCTTGCAGTAAAGATTTAGGTAGTTTAGTGGGATCGTATATAGAAGAGGTTTTATCTAAAAAGGGATCAAATATACCTTGTTCATACGCTGTATATTCAGGACCAGTTAGCTTATCCTGCAAGAAAATAGGCATATACTTATCAATAGCATCCTTCATGTAAGGATTGCCCATAGTATTTCTCATTCTATGAAAATCATTAACACTTAAACTTCCGCTTTCATATTGACTTACAACTAAGTTTTCGTGGTATTCTTTTGGAGTTTGTGTATATCCTTTTAAATCTTTTCCTAAATCTTCAGCCACACTATCTGCAGTAGCATATACACTATCTAAACTTACACCTGCTTTTTCAGTGCCATCAGGATTTAAAGTTAGTGCTAATGCAGTATCTCCTGAAAGTTCTCCTGTGTCAGTGACTTCTTTTTTCACAAAAGCATTAGCAACTTGATTATTAACTTCTTGTGTATCAAAACTACTATTGTTAATCACATACTGCAAGAAATCACTTGATAGTGACTTTGTAGTTGAATTTTCTACTTGTTTGGTTATGACCTCTTGTACTTGGTTAGGTGTTAAAGACACAGTAAAATCTGCGTTTGGGTTTACAGCACCTGCAAAAATATGATTGCCAATAGTTACCCCACCATTTACATGTTTTGATAACTCCTCATCCCCCCAGTAAGGCTTGCCATCTTTAACACCTTTAGGATTCCAATAATGCGTGGCATTGCCAGTAGGATCAGGTACACTTCCGTTTAATATATTATCTACAACTTGTTCTACTTGTTTATATATAGCACTAGTTTTACTTGTATTGATTAAACTATTACCTCCTTCTTCAACATCATTCCAAGCAGAAAACTGATAGGGTGCTTTTGCAACGTCTGTAACACTATTACCATAAGAGCCATCTTTTACCCTATTTAATATAACATGAGCTACAGCAGCTTGACCGTCTGCTCCTTCTCCAGCAGCTTCTCCTATAATAGTTTTAATTAAAATATCTTTATCTGACGGTGTAATAGGAATATTGTCTACAAAAGATAAACTTTCTACCTCTTTTTTAACTTGCTCTTTTATTTCAGTAGTAAATTTATCAGCTTTTACAAGGTTATCAATCGTGTTAGTTACTGCACCAACACCGCTAGCAGAGCTAGACTCTAATATTGCACTCACTCCTGCGCCAAAACTACCTTCTCCTGCTGCTATCTCTACTCCTACATCTTGTAACCCTAAATTTTCTAAAGTATTACCAGCAGATTCGGTTATAAACTCTGATGCTCCAGTTAATCCCATTGTTGATGTTATATTAGCAACTGTAGATTTTAGTACTTTAGATACAGGATTTACAATTACATGTCCCATAAAGGCATCTCCAACACCTTGAACTAACCCTGATGTATGTAAAAATAACCCTTTTGCATCTGATGTTGCCAAATAAATTGCTTTATCTAAATCTCCGTCAGCTTTATCTAAATATCCTTGAAATTCTTCACCATCTCTATACCCATCTATATTATTTGTTACTCTATTAAATATTTCTTTTTCTATGCCTTCTGCTCCAGACCCAACCGCCTCTGCAGTATTTAAAAGAATCGAAGTACCAACTGCATTACCTGGCCCCATGAATAAAAAAGGTAACGTGGCATCTATAACATCGGCAAGACCTCCAGAAATTAATAGTCCTGTACCTGCCCAAGTAGGATTTGTGCCTAAAGAAGCATTTTCTACGCCTACAGGAAGATATATGCTCTTTCCAGTAATTGGATTTTTTATTCCTGATTTAGCAAATACAATATCTCCAGTGGGTTGATTTTCTTCAAGGTATTTTTTTCCTGCACTAGTCATAGTTCCTTTAAGAGCATCTGCTTGGTCAGACGTAAGTTTGACAAAAGGAGCTACGAATTGTTTTGCTAAATCATATTTAGGGTTATCTCCTACATATTTTTCATAGTCTTGTTTAGACTTTTCTATAAATGCTATTGATGACGTGCCTAGTAAAGGACTAAAGCCAACTTCTGCTTGTAATTTAACAAGGCTGTCAATCTGTTCAGCGAATCCTGCTGTTCTATTACTTATAATATCATATAAATTACCAACTATATTTTTTGCAGTATCTTTTATATAATCGCTAGCAGTATAATTTTCATAATTAGCAGCTTTTGCTTCTTCTACAGACACAGATGCTCCAACCGTTGGTTGAGTCGGGCCTATTATAGGGTACTCTGCAAAGGCTTCTGGCCCTATTGGTATGCTTTTTACACCTCCTATCACGTCTTCGTACACTGTATCAACACCTACGGGTCCAAGTGTTGTTTGAGTTATTTCTGCAGTATCTATTAAAGGTTGTTGTTCTGTAGTGGTCGTAGGAGTGGTTGTTTGTGTTGTTTGTGTTACTTGTGCTGGCTGTGGGAACACCATATTTTTTAGTGCATCTATCACTACAGGCACATTCTTTGTGTCTGCTACTGCAGTCATGGCAGCTAACGCATCACCTCCTGCTAAATAAGTGTTAGTTCCTGCTGCCATAATCTCAAGCGCATCATCGTTAAGTCCAACAGCTCCTCCTATCTTATCAGTATACTCAGTTATAAAGTCGGTTAACCCAGCTACAGTTGAGGCTGCAACACTACCTCCTTGTAGGGCTGTATTTAAGCTGTTACCAACAACATTTTTAACTTTATCAATTTTAATATCAGGTAAGTCTATTGTGTTTTTAAGTGTATTTGAGATTTGTGTTGATGCGTCATCGTAAAGCTTTGAACCTGCCGTAGCAATAATAAAAGTTTTAAAATCTCCTCCAGAGAATCCTACACTTATAGCTGTGTTGGTTGCTAAATTAATCATATCTTCTGATACATTAATGGTATTAGATACTACTGGTGTAACTACATCTGTTACCGTAGAAATAACATCTCCTCCTACAGCCGTAAGCGCAGTTTTTCCGATTGCCTCTCCAACACTTGCACCTTTATCTATTTTTCCTGCTGCATTTAATACCGTGGCTGTAACAGCTTTTTGCCCTGCAGTAAGGACAGATGATCCACCTGCTGTTACAACTAGTGCAGCGACCTCAAACTTATTATCTACAACAAAATCACGTACCTGAACAAAAGTTTCATCTACGAACTCAGCTGCTTCTCCAAGAAAATCGCCTATAACACCACCTATTTTAATTCCTGCAATGCTAAACCCACCACCTCCTGAACTAACGACAGGTTTTTCATAAGTCCCTGTAGCTTCGTTATATACTTCCCCACTTGTAGAAACTATTTTAGGTTTAGTTTTTTCTAAAGATTCTGTTATTTGTGTTGACGATGCCCCCGTAGCCAAGATTTTATTTTGAAGTTTTATAAGCTCAGGATGGCCTGGAGGAAAGGCTTCGCTTAAATCATTATATATCTGCGATAAGGTATCTAAATCTTCAGCCATATTACTCTAACATCCTTATTGACTGCTTACCAAGTTTGACAAATAATTCATGACTAGTGCTATTTTCTAACATAGCTATACTAACAGTTGTATCAACATTTCGTAGTTTAGCGTGTACTAATTGTAAAGCAGGTACAAGTCGTTTATCTTTTAGTTCAGAAGTATAATGCGTTATACCGTCTCTTTGCATATGTGCAATATAATTATAAAAGTTTTTTACAAAATTCTTGCCAGTATCTACATTTAAAAATCTTCCTCGTAACTTGTTAGGAAACTTTAATCCACGTTGAGCTATAAAAAAAGTGTTTCCTATCTGTATAGCTTCCGTTGTTTTCAAAGATAACTCTGCTATCACTTCAGTAGCCATATCTTGTAAAGAACTAGGGTCTGCAGTAGCTCTTTTTTCTAGCTGTAAAGCTCTAATAATTAGCTCTCGCATATCTAGTTTATTATTTTTGCTATCAACTAGTTCCACTAAGTTATCTCCAAAATACTAGCCACAACATGTAGTCTATCGGCTGTAGCAGCTGTCACTTTTAATATTTCTGTAGCTTGAAGCACAAGAGGTGCGGATAATAATTCTGTAGTTCCATTAGCAGAAATAGATTTTGTTTTAAATAAGCTAAATACATCAGATCCATTTGTTAAAGTAACTGTTATAGTATCAGCATTGCCTGAATCCTCAGACACAATAATAGACTTAACTATAGCTGTGGTAGCTGAAGCGCAAGTATACAGGGTAGTAACACTTGTGCTAGTTAAATCTACTTTTGCGTTTGTGTATGTATTCGCCATTACCCCATAAACCAACTAAATGAGTCGGACCTATCCGCTAAAGATGTGTCTCTTAACGTGTTATCAACTTGATTAAAATATAAACGTATTACATTGTTAATTTCATTAAACTTCTCAGAGTTATACTCCTCTGGTGGGTAAGGTAAAGCTGGAGCTTTGAAACCTACTTCATAATCTGCCATTATCTTCTCCCATCTGGGCGCATATCAACTCTTGGAATACCTAGTTGCCATTGTACGCCTGTTGCACTTGATTCTATTTTTAAAGCCATCTGCCTACCTCTTAACCTAGTATGTATTTGAGTTGTATACACCTCCACTGGTGATGTAGCAGTTCTTGTAACAGTTCCTGCACTTTCACCACTTTCAGATAATGGTGAGTTTAACCCAGAACCTGGAAAACTAGAAGGACTTAAAGTTAAAGTTACAGCAGGAGAACTATCTGTCGAACCTTCAAAAGACACGTCTGGAACCATACGTCTAACAAACACAAATTTATCACCATCATCTAAATCAAAATCAGCAGAACTAATGAAAGATGATATGGCAGCTGCCGTGCCTGTCTCGTTATCATCAATACCTCTTTCATGATCTACAAGAACATTATTGTAAGTAGCTGCTAATGGAAAATCTCTAAGACCAGAATCTAACCATGCAGACCTAGCCATGTTACCATAATACCATATATTTTCTGAGTAATTATATATTACATATCTATCTATATCGGAAGAACTGGCAGAACAATAAAACCACCATATTTCGTTAAAAGCTTCATTAGTACCACCAAAGACTTGGGTAAGCTGATCTACATTAAAATCGTTAAATATATACCTTCGTATATCACAAGGTAGCGTTTTAACTCTACCATCGTACATATAAAATTTATCCTTACCCATCCAGTAGGCTATACCATTTCCCATAGCCACGGTATTTTTAGATGCAATAGATATTGTTTCTCCTACAATTTGTGCGCCCCATACTCCTGAATTTATACCAACGTATTGCAAAGAATATAAGGAAGAATCAGTCCAAACAAGAACCTCTTGTCTAGCTTGCATCGCAGAAACTATTTCTGTACCTCTAGATAGTCTAAGACTACCTGCTTGATTTGTAGCTGACGGATTCCACTCGACAGCACTTTCTTGATCTGACCAACGAATTAACATGGGATCTTTTGTAGAAGAGCCTATAGGGTTAGTTCCAAAACAAAACACAAACCTGTTAATATCAGATACAAGCATAACGTTTTGAACACTAGGAACTTGTGAAGCACCTGCTCTAGAACTTAATAAAACTCCTCGTGTTGTGGTAATACCTTCAGAGGTATCAAAATAATATAGAGGGCCATTTCTGTTTCCAAATATTAAATCCTCTCCAAAATTAGATTGAGACCACACTCTAAGTTCGTCAAAACTAGCCTCTCCTTGATTCCAAGCTCCAGCTCCAAAACCACTTGCCCCCCAGCCTTCTAGAGGTGTAGCAGATGTAGATCCTGAATTTATTTGGTAAGTTCCTACAACAGAACCACCACCGTTACCTGAATCGGAAGATGTAGATACAATATCACTAAATTTATTCGTAGTATTACTCAAACTCTTGGCTATTATGGTATAAGTGCTTGAAGTTTTTACAGATTGCACTTGATATTCTTGATTTAACACATCTGCAGTAATAGCTCCTCCTAGTGTAACCGCACCACTAAAAGTTACAAAATCATTATCAGTCGCTCCATGATCTGTATCAGTAACTAAAAGAGTAAAAAATGATACGGTATCTCCTGAGCTGTGCGTGGTTGCTGTTGTACTTGTAGCCACATCTTCTACTATTGAAGACGCACCTCTAGTGCAACCTGTTAGTGAACCGTCTTTTAATCCTGTATAAGATATAACTTCATTATTTATCTTTACTAAACCTGAATCAGGTATGCCTGATATGCTAGCTAAAGGCCCTACAGTGCCAGTAGTAGTTGAGGTTACATCTGCAGCTAAAGTAGTTTGCAATGCAGAAAAAGTTACCTCTCCTGCAGAAGTGGTGCTTCTTATAGGGGTTATGTTATTATAATTACCACCATTTTCTATTAAAAATTTTAAATTTGTACCGACACCGAGTAGATTTTGTCCTCCTAGAGTAATCCAGTTAAACAAAGAACGTGCAACCCCATCAAATTTTGCTGTATTAGTACGTGTCCAACCACCAATCTTTTCAGGTAGTCCTTGTCTAAAACGCACATTGTTGCACTCATACCAGCCACCTTCATTGCTATATCTGGTGCGTTCTCGGTTTACCCCAGGTTTGAAATCTAGTTTTTTAAGTGGCATAACACGTTACCGTATAAGCTCGAAGTGGGGTCCATCAATGAAGGGCCTTCTACCTTCGCTACGTCTTAGATCAATATAACTATTCATAGCACCTTCCATGCTACTATTCCATTGAGCTATGTTTCCTATGCTCCACGCTGCACCCCATTTGATTGGAACATTGTGTGTTTTAGCAGCTTTAGCCATTGCATCAGCAATATCATCATAAAGATTCAACTCCCATGATGCCCTCGAACCAACATAGGCCATGAGGTCGACAGCCAAACCTTCAAGGTGTTTTGATTTCATAGTCTGGCTCGCGCCCTTGGCAACAAGCTCTTTCTGTTCTGCTTCCGTTCTCATCCCGCAAATCACACCGAAGTCTACCTTAGACCACTCTATGGCAGAAGTAACACACTTTACCATATCTGGATGTACACCCTCTAACTTATCTAGAGATCTTTGACTTAATTTAAAACTCATTTTGTCAACCCTTTCTGCTTTTCATAAGTTCTAAGTCCTCCAATTCCGAGCATACCTCCGAGGACAGTAAGAAGTGTACTCATATCAAACTCTGGCAACTCTGGTATTTCTATACCAACTAATGCTACTATAAAAATAATAACAGGCTGAAGAACAAAGTGATAGCCAAAA
>TARA_R100000353_G_scaffold24240_1_pt1 | contig 10297 bp, 7 predicted proteins | sample TARA_R100000353 | Tara Oceans TARA_R100000353 (sample SAMEA2620663) | marine metagenome | biome: marine biome (ENVO:00000447); feature: surface water layer (ENVO:00002042); material: "saline water (ENVO:00002010), including plankton (ENVO:xxxxxxxx)" | depth 5 m | reverse complement strand
TTTCGGCATAGATGGTGACTCAGTGGACATAGAGGGCAAACAGGTGATATTAACTTGTCGATCTGCCAATGTGCCTAATCTAGCTCATGGCGATACATTCGCTTTTGATAGTAAAACTTATGAGGTTGTTAATGTGAGGCCAGATGGTACAGGTTTCATAGACATAGCATTGGAGGAACAATAATGTTAAATAATATAAAAACTTTGATTTCTACAGTAGCGCCTGCGCTTGGCTCTGCTATGGGTTCGCCTCTGGGCGGTGCTGCGATAAGCATGATAGCAGATAAATTAGGCGTACCGAACAACGAAAAATCCGTTGAAAAAGCTATACAACAAGCCACACCGGAACAACTGATGGAGCTAAAAAAAGTAGAGGTAGATTTTGAGACTAAGATGCAAGAAATGAAAGTAGATGTTTTTGCATTGGAAGCAGAAGAGAAAAAACATGCCAGGACTGTGTTCTCTAAAGATTGGACTGCTAGAATCATAGGGATAGCTGTCATAGCTGGCTTTTTAGGTTATATATTTTTGGTGACTCTGCAACCACCTGAACAAAACTCTGAAGCCCTAATAAATCTAGTGTTAGGCTACTTGGGTGGTCTAGCAAGTGCGATCATATCCTTTTATTTTGGCGCATCGCAAAGTAACGATTAATTATGGCACATGCAAGAAAAACCATCAGAGAGCAAGTAGGCACGACCTTAACAGGGTTGACCACAACGGGTTCAAATGTTTTTCAATCGCGTGTCTATCCGTTACAAGACAGCAATTTGCCGGCCTTGCTTATCTATACGAAAGAAGAGACAAGCGAGGCGATTGTGATGGGTAACAATAGAGTTTTGGAGCGTGAATTGACCTTGGCTGTTGAGGCTTATGTCAAAACCAATTCTAACTCTGACGACACTATAGACTTAATTTCTAAAGAAATAGAAATAGCTATTGGCACAGATACAACATTAAATAATAAAGCAAAAGATGTATTTTTAGTTTCAACTGATATAAACTATATAGGTGAAGGGGAAAACCCAGTAGCAGTAGCAACCTTTAATTTCTTGGTTAGTTACTGTACTGACGAGAATGATCCTTCGCAACTAAGATAAAGGTATATTATGGCAACAACATATAAAGGTAAAGATGGTATAGTTAAAGTAGGTGCTAACAACATTGGTCAAATTAGGAATTTTTCAGTAGAGCAATCCGCAGATACTATTGAAGATACTTCTATGGGTGATACAGCAAGAACTTATAAGGATAGTTTGACACAATTTACAGCTTCTATTGACGCATTATTCGATCAGTCAAATGCTGATTCTGTGACACCTGATGCTGCACAAGTAGCAATGACTATTGGTTCTACTGCTCAATTTAAGTTTCTACCGCAAGGAGCAACTACTGGTGATTATCAGTTGAGTGGTGAAGGCATTGTGACTGGTATAACAAGAAGTCAATCGTTCGATGGTCTTGTTGAAATTAGTTTCACAATACAAGGTAGTGGCCCATTGACTATAGGCACAGCCTCATAACTTAATTAATGTCAGTATTAGATAAGGCTATCAAGCACTATCAATCTCTTGATAGAATACAGTTTCATGTTGAGGAATGGGATGTGACGATCTACTCATCCAAAATGACAGTCGGCGAGACTGCAGCAATACAAAAAAGGGCAACAAAAAACGGCGTAACTGACGAAATTCTTATGGTTATATATGCCATAATTATCAAAGCAGAAGATGCAGCTGGTGAAAAAATATTTGATATGACCCAAGACACTATCAATAAACTCAAAGACGAGGTTGATCGTGACGTTGTATTAAGAATAGCCGGCAAACTTATGGAATCACCTGATATGGATTCTATTAAAAAAAAATAAAAGACCAGCCAGAAATACGTTCTAAGTTCGCATTAGCCGAACGTTTACACAAAACTTTACAAGAAATAGAAGCTATACCACGAGAAGAGTTTGTGGCGTGGTGTGCATATTTCGATATAATAGAAGAAGAGCGCAAAATACAAGAACAACAAATGAAGTTTTCAAGAGGTAATATCTAATGGCAGAAATGAAAGCCAGAATGGACATAGTCGGTTCTGACAAGACCCAACGTGCTTTCCGTTCAGTCCGCAAAAATGTTACTGGTTTCAATTCAGAGCTAAAAAGAACAGCGTTTACATTTGCAACAGCTTTTGGTGTAAAGCAGTTGATTGATATGCAAGACTCTATCACCGACTTGCGTAACAGGCTTAATTCGTTTAACAACAATGCCGAGAAAACAGCGGCACAAATGGACTTGCTGACACAAGTAGCGCTGCGAACCAGGTCAAGTTTTGAGGCAACCGGTGTGGTTTTCACTAGGATGATACAGGCCACCCAACATTTAAAAATAACAAATGAAGAGTTAGCGGCTGCAACAGCCACAGTAAATGCCACTTTCAAACTATCAGGTACAACAGCTTATGAAGCAGCTAACTCTGCTAGACAGTTAGCACAGGGTCTATCTTCTGGTCGACTATCAGGAGATGAGATGAGATCAGTTTTAGAAAATAACGTTGTATTAGCTAATCTTCTGGCTGATGGTTTCGGTGTCACTGTCGGTCAGCTCAGAGAAATGGGTGCAGCCGGTAAAATAACTACAGAAAAAATTATGCCTATACTCATAGGCGCATTTGAAGAAACAACAACTAAAGTTTCTAATATGCAATTCACCATAGATGCTGCGTTCCAAGTCTTGCAAGTGAGATTATATGAGGGTTTGCGGGCGTTCAATGAGTTTACTAACATACAAGATAGAGCCGCTAATGCTATTGCTTTTGTTGCAGAAAACATCAACACAATAGCAGCAGTAGCAGCTGGTGCGCTAGTACCAGCAATAGGTATGGCCACTGTCTCCATGTATCGCTTTCTAGCTAGCATGATTGCTGTTGTTATAGCCAACCCTTTGACTGTTTTAGTTACTGCAGCAGGCGCAGCTTTCGCATATTTCTTAACAATATCAGAAGAGCTTACAAGAAAAACCTTTAATTTCTTCGGTAAATTGTTTTTGCAAGACTTGCCGAACATGTTCGTACATGCTGAAATCGGCATACTAACATTGCAGAATACCTTTGCCGAAAGTATTAATGGCATCCTGAAAAACTTCCAAGCATTCTCTGATGGTATCTATGTTGTTATAAATGGTGTGCGCGAGTTTATGGGTTTTGACAAGTTAGTTGCACCTGAACTGATAGTCGATGTTGAGGGCAACATTAAAAGAATAGAAGAATTAGAAAACAAAATTACAGAGTTCACTTTGCTCAAGCCTGGCGAGAAGCTTCCGCTTTTTGAAGATGGTGGTTTTTTAGAAAACCTAGACCCGCAAAAACTGAGCCAAAAATTAGCTGAGTCTGCAGAAGTAGTGAATGAGTTCCAGGCAGACTTATCCAAGACCTTTGATGACTTTTTCTCTAAAAAGAAAACCTTGGGTCAAGATGTAGGTGAGATATTAACTAAAGGTTTCGATCAATTAGCAGATGTTATCGCAGATTTTGTGACAAAGGGTAAAGCATCTATAAGTGATCTGGTGAATGCTATTACAAATGATTTATTAAAAGCCATGATTAGAGCAGGTATTACAGACCCATTAGGCCAGACTTTAGGCGCACTGTTTAAACAAGGTGGTGGTCAAGTAATAGCAGGCCAGCCTTATGTGGTGGGTGAAAAAGGTGCAGAACTTTTTATACCAAGCAGTTCCGGTAGTATTATGCCTAACAATAAATTAGGAAATGGTGGCAACGTTGTCATCAATCAATCTGTTAATTTTGCTACTGGCATACAAGACACTGTTAAAAATGAAGTTTTACAAATGCTGCCAGAGATAGCAGAAACCTCAAAAGCTGCAGTAGTAGAAGCAATGAATCGTGGCGGTAACTTTCGTAGAGGCATGAGATGATAATAGATATTCCAACCAATCACAATTACGCTACTGTTAATTTTACACTGAACCGGTCTGTGTCTGCCTCAAGATCAGCGTTTACTAACAGACAAAGAACACAAGAGTACGATGCCGTTTATTGGACAGCAGAAGTAACTTTACCGCCAATGAAAAGGTCTGATGCCTTAGAATGGGTTACTTTTTTGACAAGATTACAAGGAGTTAAAAATACTTTTTTGTTAGGTGATCCCTCACATACTACTAACTCAGGAAACTACAACGGCGATTTTTTAGCAACTGAAAATAGAGTTGCAGATACAAGCGAAACACTTGGCTTTACAGCCTCAACAAAAACGATCAGCTCTGCTACCTCTGTATTTACTAATACCTTTGTAGGTGATTTTATTGTTGTTTCCGGTGCAAGCAATGATGCCAACAATGGCACATTTAAAATAGTAACAAAAACTTCAAATACTGCTGTAGTCGTTGACAGAGACTTAGTAGATGAATCTTCTGTGGCTGGTTGTAAGGTACAACAAAATGTAAAGGGTGCAACTGGTTTAGCTCTAACTGCTGTTGGCTCGGCTATAGGTTTAATTAATAAGGGTGACTATTTAGCAGTACATGACGCAGCCTCAACTACTTCAGACCCAGTGCAGTATTTATTAGTGGTCGAAGATGCAACTAGCAGGGGATCAGGCAGCCCTTTGGATTATGGTGTTCGTACAGAACCAAAACTCAGAAAAGATATAACAGCTGGTCACTACGTCAAATTTGCAAGCCCAAAAGGTCAATTTAGATTAGCCTCAAATCAAACCTCCTGGTCTGTCAATGAGGCATCAATTTATGGCCTTGCATTCACAGCCATAGAGGTTATAAATGGCTAGTAGAGATATTGACTCAACTATAAGTTCTAGGTTAGCAAATGACCAACACAGCATTGCTTTTGGTGTCAGTGCTGAGTTCGATTCTGGTACGCTAGATTTGTGGACAGGTGTAGGGGATTTTACCAGTGGCAGCACAACTTACACTGGTGCTGGTGAGTTGTTAGATATTTCTAACATAGAAGAAAATAATGAGTTGTCATCAACTAATTTAACCATAACAATATCAGGCCTTAATTCAGACATTGTTACTTACGCAACTACAGAAGATTATCAGAACAGACCCCTGACATTGAAAATGTTTTTCTTTCATCCCGATACAGCAGAAGAAATAAATAATTATGTTCTGTTCAAGGGCAGGATGGACACTTTAACTGTTAATGATGGCGATACTTTTAGTGTAATTATATCGGCAGAAAACAAGTTAATAGATTTGACCAGACCTAAAAATTTATTCTATACGCCAGAAACACAGAACTTTTTGCATGCCGGTGACAAAGGTTTAGAGTTTGTACCACGCATACAAGAACAAACAGTCAACTGGGGTGCAACTAGGTCAGGCAGCGGCGGTGGCAGTGGAGGCGGTGGCGATGTGCCTATTTACGATTTGAGATAATGTTCAAGAAAATTATTAGAGCAGCCTTAAAAATTGCAGCAGTATCGACAGGTATTTCTTTCCTGACTGGCTCGTTCGTGAAAGGCATGTTTGTCAAAAAATTCTTTACATACACTGCTTTGTTAGGTTTGAACGCAATCACAGCGAAAGGCACTAACAACACTTCTGGCAAAAACTTAGGCTTAAAAGCTGCAACCACAAACCCTGTCGCACCACGCAATGTGGTTTATGGTAAAACCAGAGTCGGAGGCACAATCGTACACCGAGCAGTTTCCGGCGCAAACAATAATAAATTACACAACGTTATAGCAATAGCCGCGCATGAAATAAACGCAATAAAAAAATTGTATATAGACGGCGGCAAAGGAGTTGTAGAGTTAGATTTTAGTTCTGATTTTGCAACTGCTACAGAGAATGGTGCAACTGTTTACAGGGTCACTAACTCTGCGTTCACAAACACAGACAATGACGCTTCGTACACTGGGGGCAGTTTAATTAAACTGGTCGTAGAAAAAGGCGAGCAAACAACATCAAATGGCTATGCGGTAGCTCAGATGGCAGAATGGACTACTGACCACAAATTGCAAGGCATAGCTTATGTTTACATTAATTGCATTTTCGACACCGAAAAATTTGCATCATATCCGAGTTTTAGTTTTGAAGTTGAAGGCAAAAAGGTTTATGACCCGGTAACTTTAACTACCGCTTACTCAACGAACCCCTCTTTAATCATTAGAGACTACCTGATGGATGCAACCTATGGTTTTGGTGCTACAAGCGATGAGATTAATGACGCTGCCACCGGTGCTGGTTTTGTCAAAGCAAGAAGTGATTGTAATGACGATGTGACTATTACAAGCGGCACAGAAGACCGCTATACTCTCAATGGTCAATTTGACATGTCAGAAGAGCCACAACAGGTTTTACAGCACATGTTGTCGGCTTGTGCTGGTCAACTAATATATAATAATGGTAAGTTTTCTTTATTTGTCGGTAAGGAAAGAACCGCGTCTGGCACTATAACAGACGATAACCTCTTAGCTCCTATACAAATAACCACTAAAGCCTCTGGTCAAGATTTAGCAAATGGTGTCAAAGCTACTTACGTAAGGCCTACTGACAGGTATATTGCTGCTGAAATTACACCCTATAAAGACAGCACATATCTCAGTGCAGACACACCATCAGGGGAACAATCTGCAAATTATGAAAACTTCATTGATGTAACGTTTCCTTACACACAATCTACCTTTACAGCACAGCGTTTAGCTCGTATTGCTTTAGATTATCAAAGACAAGATCAGACCTTACAGGTTATTGTGCCGATAGAATTTATGACGCACCAGGTAGGTGATATTGTTAATTTCACTAACACTAGGTTAGGCTACGATGGTAAAGACTTTGAAATTGTTGCTATGGATTTTGAATTTATGGCTGACGACTACTTAGCCTTACGACTTAATTTGAAAGAATATTCTGCTACTGTTTTTAACAATATAAGCTATGTCGCAGACCCTACATTGCCGAGTCCACCTAGCGCTGGCGACAACACAGTTGCTACCCCAACAGGTCTGACGCTGACAGAAGCTTCTAAAAATACAACTGCAAAAGAAATATACGTTAGAGCAGTCTGGACTAATGCTAACGATGACAAAATAGATTGGACAGAAGTAGCCTATAAAAAATCAACAGATACAGAGTTTGATGCTGCTATTGTCGGTTATCCGCGTAAAAGCTTTTCTTTTCGTGCTGAATCAGCTACGACTTACAATATAAAAGTCAGACATGGCAGTAACAATGGTGTGCATGGCGACTATACCGGTGTAGTCAACATTACTACTTCAGCAGACGTTGGTACATTCACAACAGGTACTATTGCTGGCATAACTGTTGAGTCAGACAAACTCTATGAAGGCACAGGCACATTTAATAACAGCAACACCGGGTTTTATTTAGACAACACAGGTCAGTTCTCATTAAAAGACAAACTATCTTTCAATGGTACAACGCTCAATATCTCAGGTAACTTAACTGTAGAGAACACAATTAGTGCCAATAAAATCGTGGTTGACGGCATTAATTTAGATAATTTAATTAGTGCCTCTACTCAAGCAGGTTCGATTTACTTAACAGAATTTACTGGCATCAAGATCGCTACAGCAGGTGGTACATCTGGTTATCCGCCTCTACTGAGGTTACAAGACGATCAAGGCACAAACACTTTTACTGATATTACTCAAACAACACAACTAAATATCAGAGCCAGAAACAACACAGCTAAAGGTAAAATATCTTTTCAAGGGGTAGATTCAGGCGGTACACCAGTTAATTATGGTGGCTTCGATGCTTCTGGTAACTTCGAGATAGGTCTTACTGATGTGATAGATGCTAGTAGAAATCTTAACAATCTTGAATCTATCGTTATGCCTGATAATAAAGTTATCAAAATTGGTACAGACTTAGACCTACAACTGCTACACGATGGGTCAAACTCAATAATAAAAAATGTTGCTACAGGAAACTTAATTATAAGGAACATAGTAGATGATGGAGATATTATCCTGCAATCAGATGATGGAAGTGGTGGTATCACAAATTACATAACCTTAGATGGTAGCGAAGCACAAACAAAATTCGGACAAGATGCAAAATTTGGTGATAGTAAGATATTGAAGTTTGGAAATAGTAACGATCTACAAATATTCCATGATGGCTCAAACAGCTTCGTGAAAGATGCTGGTACTGGTTTCTTATCTTTAATAACAAATGGAAGTGATATTAGATTAGTTGGAAATGCTGGTTCAGACTTTATGGCAAGATTCAACAGCAATGGTTCTGTCCAACTTTATCACGATAATAGTAAAAAGTTTGAAACAACCTCAACAGGTATAGATGTTACTGGTAATGCCACAATCTCAGGCGATCTGACAGTCTCAGGCACAACCACAACAGTTGATACGACTAACACCAACGTCAAAGATAACAACCTAACCCTCAACTATTCGACAGGAGATTCTAGCTCAACAGCCAATGGCGCTGGTTTAACGATCCAAGATGCGGTCAGTGCTTCTACAGATGCTACTATCTTGTGGGATGCTACCAATGACGAGTTCGATTTTTCTCATGGTATTAATATTAGTGGTAGTTCAAACTTCAACAATGCTCTAACAATACAAGGCACAACTACATTCAATGATGATGCTATTTTTGTAAATGATGCTTTATTCGGAGACAACGATAAAGCTATCTTTGGTGCAGGTAGTGACCTACAAATCTATCATGATGGCAATCATAGTTATATTCAAGATAGTGGTACTGGCAGACTTAGATTTCAAGCATCAACACAAATAGATTTTCTGAATGGTGCAGGTACAGAAACATTAGCCAATTTTATTGAAAATGATGCTGTCAAACTTTATTTCAATAATGCCTTAAAACTAGCCACCACCTCAACTGGTATAGATGTTACAGGTGTAGCAGTTGTAGATGGCTTAACATCTTCAGCAGCGATTACTAGCACCAGTAATTCTAATAGTCTGGGTGGCACTACTTTTACTTCTGCTGTTTCTGGAACATCATTAAGTCTGTCAGCAAGTATTACAGCATCAGGTAATTCAAATAGTTTCGGTAATAGTTCTTTTGGCACTATCAGTAGTGGTGATATCACATCTTCAGGTAAAGCGACAGTAAGTGAGCTAGAGGTAGATAACGATTCAACTTTTAATGGTGGTATTGATGCGACAGGTCAGACTATTACAAGTGGTGCAATTACAACTTCTGGTGAATTATTGATAGCACGAGCAACCCCATCAATACATTTTTTTGATTCTAATGATAGCTCTGATGGTTACATTCAAGCTAATGCAGGAACATTAGCTTTCTTTGCTGATGATAATAATGAAGTAAGTAACTCAATAATTAATTTTTCTATTGATGGTAGTGAAAAAATGAGACTGGATACTTCAGGCCGTTTAGGGATTGGGGTTTCACCATCTTATCCATTAGAAGTAGCAGGTGCAGGTACAGTATCTATTGCTTATCAAAGAACTGGTGTTTCTGCAAAAAAATGGGGATTTCACTCAGATAACTCAAACACATATTGGCAAAACATTACAGATAACATTTTAGCTTTGACAGTAGCTAATGGTGGGAATATAGGGGTGGGAACGATAAGTCCTGCTCAAAAACTTCATGTTGAAGGAAACTTAAGACTGCAATCAACCTTCCCTAAAATTGAATTTGTAGATACAGACAACAATCCTGATTTCACAATCATTGGTGGTAATGGAAGATTAGGTTTTTTTGATGAAACAAATTCAAGCGAGAGAATGAGGATTGATTCTTCAGGCCGTGTTTTAATTGGCACTACAAGTTCAATACATTCATCAGCAGATTTACAAATTGTTGGTGCTTCTAGTAATTTTGCTAGAGTTGCACTAAAAGATTCAGATGGTACAAACCAAATAACTTTCTTAGATTCTGCTAATGGTGATTTTGGTATAGTTTCACAAAATGGCAGTTCCAGAGGAACAATATCATTAAAACAATATGATGGTTCAACTACATCTACTCCTTTAAGAATAGACAATTCAGGCCGTACAGGACTAGGCACTATATCACCAGCAGATAAGCTTCATGTTGTTGGTAATATCAGAACAGTAGGAAGTACATACGGAATAAGATTAGATTCTTCAAGTGGTGCAGGGCCAATATTAGAGTTTGGCACAAGTAGTAATTTAGATGCTTATGGAACAATCGGACAACAAGCCAGTCAATTTAGATTTGTAACTTTTGGCAGAGATTTTAATTTTAATAATAATGGCACAACTAATTTACATATAGATGTTTCAGAAGTTGCAGTAGGTATAAATACAAGTAGCCCAACTTCTAAA
>TARA_R100000353_G_scaffold89888_1_pt1 | contig 10334 bp, 9 predicted proteins | sample TARA_R100000353 | Tara Oceans TARA_R100000353 (sample SAMEA2620663) | marine metagenome | biome: marine biome (ENVO:00000447); feature: surface water layer (ENVO:00002042); material: "saline water (ENVO:00002010), including plankton (ENVO:xxxxxxxx)" | depth 5 m | reverse complement strand
TTACAAATAATTTTGAGTGAGAATGTAAAAATCCTTTGTTCTGAAGAGTGAAACGACAGAAACCATCTGTTGTTATTCCCGAACCTTCATTAAATACAACAGGATCAAGAAGATCGGTCTCTATTTGCTGTAAATAGTTCACAGGAACTTTACCAAGACGAAGAAAATCAGGAACTTGCTCTGGTTGCTGTTGGACTTCCATATTTATGATATATTTCAACATAAATTATGGATTTATAAAAAACTTAAAAATAAAATTATAGAAATTAAAAAAATATCTCCTTACTGCATTAACTGGATTCCGTTCGGTCCCCAGAGTAAAGTTGCTCGTGCTTTTACGTAAATGAAAACAGAGATGGGATTATCACTCGTAAGGTCAGTTTCAAGTGAACATCCCCATTGCTGGTTAGAGAAGTCTTGTCCCGAGTTATATTGGCTGTATTTCATACCAATACCAAATAACGCTCCGCCATCAGGAAGATCTATATAAGAGTTCGCGGCCGCCAACATATTGTATCGGCGATTATTATTCTGAGAAGATACAGAACTTCTATCTGTCATATATTCAGGGATTACCGAATCTACAAAGTGTTTTAATAGTTCGGGGTCAGGAACAAGTGTATTGGAATCTTTATCAATGTTAGTAACAATATCATATTCAAGTGGATATTTGACACCACCACGAAGGAACTGAACTCGTTTAAAGTGTGCGATGTTCCCATTTGCAAGTGATGGATAAGTCGTAGCATTTCCATTTGCCGTGATTGTATTGATATTTGCCGAAGGACAAAAGTTCATAAATACACTCTGAACCGCTTTCAATCCAAGATTAAACTGTATCTGAGCGTTTGTGCTGTTAATAGATGTATACAGTGTTTGAATTGTATTGAATGATAATGAACCCTGTGTTTGTGAAGCCATTCTCGCCATTTCTTCTGCAGGAACATCACTTACTTCAAATGTAAGTTCAAGATTTTCAAGAACATAATGAGCATCAAGTATATCGGTAGTTTCAGCAGTGCGAGAGAAAAGTGCATTTTGATCGGGTGAAAGATGGATTTCAATTTGTATCCCCCCAAAACTCTGATCCATTAAATTAATCATATTACCACTTCGGAGAAATCCAGTCGGGAGATAACAAGAGAACTCATTCACTTTACTATCACTCGCATTTCCAACCATCACAGTTTCAAAAAACGCATCAGAGTTCGGCATAATGAGATTTGCTTCTCCCATATGACCCATAAGGTCTTGTTTAGATGAACCAAGTCCCAAGTATGAACTTAAATATCTTGGGTAATGGCGGATATGTTCACAGATTTGTTTTGATTTATTATGACGAATAATTACTTGATCCCAAAGATTGTAAATACCAAGACGATTATCCATAGTGACTTGGTTCGCATCCGCCGATAAAATCGGTGTGGGACTAGCAAGATTATCTTTGTAAAATCTTGCCTGTCCTGCAATACGGATGGACTCAGGATTTAAAATACCGTTCTGTGCTTGAATTGTAAAAGAAAGGACTGGGAAACCATTTTTAAAGGAAATTTTACCATCGCTGGGAATATTATCAGGACGAATAGAAACATAACGTGAAGTCATTTTATAAAATTATATTTATAAAAAATCAAATAAAAAAATAAATAAAAAAAGTATGGATGAATATGATAAATTTATCATAGTTTTTTGTTTGTTATATATCTTCGGTTGGTATAAATTATATCAATGGATGAGTTAATTGATGGTGGATTTATTTATTATTTTACGATTACTATTTTATCACATATTTATATCATATATAAATACGCAAATACAATCAAACAATAACTTCAACAGCACCACTTCCCCGCATCACTAAACGACGAACGTGGAATACAAACGAGTTGATTATCTTGTTTTTAGTCGGAGCCGTTGTTTCTTCATATTTTAGTAATACAGATAGATCTTTGTCTCGTAAATCCATCGCACCTTGCTGAGTTGCAAATCCACGACCGAGATTCCAGTTTTCAAGATACTTACGGAACGACCTTGGAACAACACCAGCATTGTCAAGAGTTTTTTCTAACTCGTAAAGATGGAATGCATCAATGGATTCACGTGTCGCACATTTTTTAGTTGAAATCGGTCTTGAAGGAACTAATTTTCCATTTATCTGGTACTGAACCGATGAGAGTTCATCGCAAATACCAACTAAACCGGAACGATTGGAATTAAGTTTCGTATCCATAGCATCTTCAGTTACCTTGTATGTTTCACTTGCCGATATAAGTTGAGCGGATGTATAAATAGAACTATCACACGGTTGAACTACAAGTGATTTTGCTCGGGAGTTCTGGGCGTGAATTAAAAACGATGTTTGTCTATCTGATGCAAGTAAAGAGTTTTTGTAATTGGTGACTGAATGTATATCAAATTCAATTGCTTTTCCTTCACGTGCTTTTTGTAGCATCCCCGCCATATAACTTGGATCAAGTTTTACTTCGTGAACAACTAAGTTGAAATTAGATACTGTATACTCAGCAGGATACGATGTAGCATCACAAACCGCCGTAGAATATAAGACCCATTCACCTGATACAATATTTTCACCAGTAGTGTTGGTTCTTGAATTACCAAATAAGACTTCTACGAATCCATTACTACTCGCATTAATTTCAGTAATCGTTAAAGCACCAGAGAAAGTTGCTTTTGTTCCATCAGCAACTTTCATAAGACCAACTGTTTCACCCACAACAAATGGAACACGATTGACTTCATTACCATCGCCGACATTGGAAAGATTATTATCAGCCGCCAAGTATAGTTCCTGAGTTGCCGAACCATTCACCCAATCAGAAGCCATCGCACCCGAACCAGTTTCAAGGATTTGTCCGTAGAAAGGATTAGATTTCAATCGGCGTGAATCAACTGCCGTATCTAATTGTTTAATAACTCGTGCGGCTGGTTGTAAATCAAACTCCATATAAAGACCATTTGACATCGCAACTGGGAAAATAGATCCTGAGAATACACCAGTATGAAGCGGGACACAACATTTTACAGTAAGGAAGTCCGCATCCGTAAGAGCAGAATCTTTACCAGCACCTTCGGGGAAGTATGGATTTTTAATTGTATCGGTGTATGCAGATTTACTTGTTCCCTTGGTTGAACGATTGGGAATAGAGAATGTAGTTCCACCTTCTTCTAATGCACGTAAGTTCCTTTTAGAATTATCAGTATCATAATCATAACGTAGACATACAAGGTTAGAATATTCATTGAGTTCTTCAATTAGATTACCACGAGTTCCATCATAAATACGAATGTTTTTGAAAATTACTCCTGCACCTGCTTCATCTAATTGAAGAAGTGTGGGAGTTCCACCAGCAGTAATCGCCGATAGTTTAATATCAAATTCAAGATACGAGTTTTTACCATCCATCATCTGAACTGTTGGTGGAACGAATAGAGTAATCTTCTGTCCCGAAGTATATGATAAACCATTCTCACTTGGGATTTGAACTTTCTCTTCGCCAATTTGAGTGACATTGTCTACGCTCCAATAGTTAGTCGCCATTTTTATGATAAATAAGTATATTTTATTTTGATTTTAAAATTGTTAAAAATTTTTAAAAAATAATATATCATAATGGAAGATATTGTGTTAGAAGAACAAGAAGAAAACAAAGATTTATCTCGTTGGACGACTGAAGCAGAAGACCTTCTTGCTGATTGGTCTGAAAAGGCTTCTTGTTATAGATGGTTACACGATAGATGTGAAAAAAAATATCGTAGAAGATATTATGGATTTTCTATTCCAGTCATTATACTTTCTACTTTAACAGGAGCAGCGAATGTTGGATTATCATCATATATTCCCGAAGAATCACAAACAACCGCCCAAGCAATTGTCGGTGGTGTGAATATTTTTGCAGGTATACTTGGAACTTTACAAAACTTTTTAAGAGTCGCCGAACAAATGGAAAATCATCGTGTATCAGGTATTGCGTGGAGTAAATTACAAAGAGCCATTCAAATTGAATTATCTCTTGATTGTAGCAGAAGATCTCCTTGCCACGATTTTTTAAATATCAGTAGAGCAGAATATGATAGATTAATAGAACAATCACCTTTAATCTCTGATGAAGTGATACAATTATTCAAAGTAAGGTTTAAAGATTATGATGTTTCAAAACCGAGTATATGCAACGGATTAGATAAAATAGTTATTTTTAGATGTGGAGAGAAAAAATGTGAAAAAGAACAAAAAGTTGAAGAAGAAGTTGAAGAACCATAATAATTTTCTAATTTGTTATAAATGATAAATATTTTTGTAATTAATATATCAGATGAAAGATGGGAAAGATACAAAGATGATGAACGATTCACAAGGTGGAAAGGGATTGATGGACGACAGTTGGATATGGACTTCATTAACCAAGAGTATATCACTATGTGGAACGCTAATGAATCACATAAAAGATCTGTCGCGGGATGTAGTGAATCACATTTATCGTTATTACGATACATCTATGAAAATAAAATAGATGATGTTTTAATTGTTGAAGATGATACAATAGTTGATTTTAATCGTTTATCACAAGTAAAAGATATTAAGGAGTTTTGTTATTTGGGTGGAAGGTTTCAGAGTCCAACCTTAAAAAAAAAGTTATGTAGAGAAAATATATCAGTACAAGATGGATTCAATAATATAGATACTAATCATTTTACAATAACTGGCGGACACGCTTATTTTATACCAACTTTTGATATTGCTGAGAGTTTATATATTAATATTATGAGTAGATCAAAACGAAGAGCAATTGATGCTGAGTTTCGTAGATTACAAAAAGGTGGTAAAATAAAAAAGTTCATTTATCCTGCAATTGTTGAATTACATCTTCCAACTGCTATGAATGGTTTCACTTATAATGCTTCATCTAATTATAAATTAAAAGATACAAATAAGTTTTATTAATTGGGTTTTTGAAATCTTTTCCAATGTTTTTCTTGAGATATATGTGATTCGTGTTTTTTCTCATATCCCATTTTGGGAACAACGTGTTCAAATGATAATTCGGGATGTTTATTAATGAACTTTGAAATATAATTATCAAAATGAACTAACCTTTTACCTTGAATATCTTTTTTTAAACTGCAAATTACATCCTTTGAAAAATAAACCGCTTGTATTCCCGTAATAATATTATGTGGCGGTTTATTTGTTAATTTTCCATTACGATAAACACTCCAAACAATATCTTTTGTTAAATCAATATCTAAGGGATTTTTTGTAAATCTTACATCATCTTCTAAGTAGTATAAATCTTCATCGTAGTTTTCAATGAGTTTTTTAAAACCTTCCATAACTACTTGATTATATTTCAAATTATTTTCTCCAATTTTAAAACCACAAAAAACATCAGCATCAATATTCCACTGATCTTTTAAAACTTGTTTTGTTTCTTCGGCAAATGGTAAATTATCTTTGTATGTTAAAATTACAAACTTTGGAGATTTTTTTGAATGTAAATTTTGTATAAAATCTTTCATTCTTTTTTCTCTATATCCAACACCTGCAAAATGACAACAAAAATCTCCTTGTCTCCATCTATTATCATCGCTATGTAACCAAGTATGACAATATTTTGAGAAACTTTGTAATGTTCTAAAAGGTAATACGTTTATATTTTTTGAACCTTCATCTGTATTTAAATAATTTTGAATTATTTGCTGTTCCCACGGAAGTTTTGTTTTATATACAGATGTATGTGATGTTTCAATCAAATTATTTAAAATATCTAATGAACTTTTATGGAAAATGATAAAACCGCCATTAATTTTTATCATTATTTTTAATTCTCTTTCTCTTTGAATTGTTATTGGTTTTTCATCAGTAATAAAATCTGTAATTGGTTTATTTAAATCAGTAAGAATAATATCATCATCAATCCAAACAACAAAATCATAATCATTATTTTCAAATATCTTTTTGGGTAAATAACAAGTATTCCACGATGGATGATGTTCAGGACAAAGTGTTTTACTTTCAGTTATAAAATCATAATTATGTTTCTCACAATATGATTTCATAATTGGAAATGATAAATGTTGAATAGATCTATCACTAAAAGAAATAATGCAAATTTTCATTTACTATAAAAAAATATTTAATATTCGTCATCCGAACTTGAACTTTCTTCTTCACTTGACGAATCATTGAGTTGTTGTGCGAGAAGTTTCAAAAGTTTTTTCTTATCTTTTTTAGATGATGTTTTCTTTTTCTTTTTCTTTTTTGAAGCGAGTTCTGTATGTATATGTTCTGTTTTTAAATCATTAATTTTAGTTTTTAGTTCACTAATAAGATCATCTTTGTCTCTGATTTTTTGTTCTAACCTTCTACAACTCATATTATATTTACTGAGATTATCACTTAATCGTTCTATTTGTGATTGATATGTTTCTAAATTGTTGTTTTCAATATATTCTTGATTCCATTTTTTTGCAAGTTCATTGATGTTTGAATTACATTGCGGACACGTAAATCTTGTATGACCTTTAAATTTTTCATCTAATATTGCGAGTTGTTTTTTTAAAACTTTGATTTGATTGATGAGTTGTTTTTCTCTTACATAATCAGTTGTTTGTATCATACTTAATAAATGATTTATTTCTTTTGAATAATGTTTTAGTTCAGGACATTTAATTAAATCATTAAAAAATTGTTTCGTAGTTTTTAACTTATAATAATGTTTTTGAGTTTGTTTGGATAATTCTTCATCGTATGCATAATTACCTTCTTCAAAACTTTGTAAAAACTTAAAGGAAAGTTGTTTGATTTCATCTTCATTAAACATTTTACTATTGTATAGAAAATAATTCTTTAAATATTTGTTTAATTTTCTAGATAATAAAATAATTAGAATAATTCTAACGAAAAGACCAATTTTACTAACGAAAAAGGGTGGTTCACCGTAATAAATTAGTAATGAGAATTGCAAATTAGACATACACGATTGCGTAATAAAATGTAAAAAACACGAGTTTTTTTAGAGCAAAGAGAAATTACTAATATCCCTGAAACTGTGTATATCGCCGTTCAACATTGGGGTGTATATATATATATAGTATTTTTCAAAATCTCATCTAGTCAACACGCTTAAGTAAAAGAAACATAAAGTATTTGAAATTAGTAATTTTTTGACTCTTTTTTTCGCTCTGAAATATTTTTAATGAGAAAAGTCTATTACGGTAGTCCGCTCTGAAACATTTCAAAAAATGGATTACTAATCTATTACGGTGAGAAAAAATAATTTTACTAATTTGGTCTTTTTTTTACTAATATGGCTCATTTTTTTACTAATCTGGCTCATTTTTTAATAATGAGATTTATTTCTTCTTTTTCTTAACTTTTTTCATCCCTTCAAATATCTCGTGTGGTTTAATGTTTGGATCATACTTCGGCGGTAATATGATTAATTGTGTTCGTTTATAACTCGGAGTTTCAGGATTCATCGGTTTTATTTTTTTTGTTTTTACCATTTTTATATAATTTTTTAATATTTTAATTTTTTTATACATATTTATCATAAAATGTCATTGGTAGTATGTTCTAATTTAGAAAGTGATGCGACAACTGTTGGAAGAGATCAATCTATATTTAAACCTTACTCATTTAGAAATGCTTTATCATCTACAATGACTTTACCGAAAAACTGTCAAGTTGCACTTGAATCGGTAAAATACAATCTTGATGGAACGATTGCTATCGGTAGAAACTCATACATTGCATATTTTTACTTTGGAGAAGATTTGGACGCAACAGAAGATATGGATTATTCAACCGCATATCCCATCCGTTTCCCACTTGTAGATATTCCACCCAATCAAGTAAAAGAATTATCATTTACAGATGTTGTTAGAGAAATTCAAAGTCAATTAAATAAGTTTGTCTTCCATCCAAATCTAAGAGATTTAGTGACTTGTTCTGTAAAAACAGATCCAACAAGTGGTGATTTACAAGGAATCACAATTAATTTTGATCAGTATAGTGGTTCAACGTCTACTGTTCCCACAACAACAAAAGAGTTTGGTAATCCCGCCTTAATTGGTGAAAATGCTGGTTGGTCTTATGAAAATGGTTCATTTACAACAAATGGAGATAGTATAGATCAAGATACTCCTGCGGTTGCTTTACTATCTGATAAACCCATCTCATTAAATGATGGAGAACTAATTGTAGATTTTAGTAGTCCGAATGATGCAAATGTAGAATGGAGAGTTGGTTTATCTCGGTATGTCAATAGAGAAGATAATTCGTATGACATTGGATTTTGGCCGATGTTTATGAGTGATTTTGGTTCTCGTGAAGAACTGGAAGGACCACAACCCGGGAACACAAAAGAAAGTGGATTAATGTTTGCAGATTATCTTGTTTGTCGTGTCGGTACTGAACTAAAAGTATGTCATACATCGGGTAATTCAACTTATGCGGATACTCCCACTTGGTTAGATGTTGTAATGGGTAATTCAGCAGTTCCTGATAATTACAATTTATCCACAAATGCTTCATCATTTACGAAAGTCAAGTTTACTTGTTCTGGACAAAGAATTAAAATAGAAATGTTAGAAGCAGATGACACTGCTCACGTCTTATATGATTATGATTCTACTTATGCAGATAATGAGATTTTAAAACCCATTAATCAATCGTGTTGGACGATGTATCCAGTATTAAGTATAGAAAGAGATGCAACAGTTAACGGACATACTCTTGTTGTAGAAGATTTTATTGGTTGTGATAATATATCTAATCATAATATTGAAGATGTAAACAACTCTTGGTATCAAAGTGTTCAGGGAGATGATGAACCTTATGGTGATTCTGGAGCAGTAAGAGAATTAGAAACACGTCCTTGGAATGACGAACAAGAAGCCAAAGCAACATACAATATACAAGCAGATATCAATGGAAGTGGTGCGATTGATTTAAGTGCAAAATTAATCACACAACAATCAGATCAATATACTCCAACCTTCGGAGCGAATTCAAAATCTTTACTTGGATTCCCAAAATCTATAATGTCAGGAGTTTATCAAGCAAGTCCCACAAGTAGACTAAGGATTGAATCAACAGATACACCTGAAATGTTATCTACAAGAACAATGTTTGTAAGATTAGAAAACTTCACACAAGAAGCATCAAATGCACGTCAGGGAAATAGAAGTAAAATCATCGCCCACCTTCCAAGAGAAACGGCAAACAATAAACGTATTTTCCATCAACCTGCGGAACGTGTATATCTTGATTTGAATAATTCAGAACCATTACAAGTTAATTCATTTGATGTATCATTTTGTTATAGCAACGAACAATATGCAACAAATCTTGCAGGACAATCAGTCGTTGTATTACATTTTAAAGAGAAAAGTTCTTAACTTTTATTTAATTTAATTATCTTTTATTAAAGTTTTTTATAATTAAAATTAATCTATTGATTAGTTTATAGATGGAAGGACTACCCCAAGAATTACAATTTGAATTAAAAGATGAAAATGAACTATTACATAATATGGAAAAAAACTCAGAAGAACCAGCTATAGATATGGAAATCATTGAAGAACCAGAAGAAGTTCCTGATGTAGTAGAGTTAGATGTTCCTGAAATAAAAAAAGAACCAATTAAAACAGAAGATATATTTTTAACACCAGAAGTTCCCAAACCACCTGAACCAGTAAAACCAGTAAAGTTAAATAAAAACGGACAACCAAGAAAAAAAAGAGTATACACAGAAGAGCAAAAAAATGCAATGCGAGAAAGAATGAAACTTGCTCGGCAACAAAGGGGAAAAAATACAGAAGCAAAAAAACAAAAAAAAGCAAATGAAAAAAAACATAAAGAACTGAAAGAAAAAACTATGGAACAAGAGATTGAAGAGATGGAACAAAAATTAAATAAAAAAAACAACCCGCAACCAGCACCAGAACCCAAACAATCATTTACAAAACAAGACTTGGAAGACGCTCAACTCAATGCAATTGTTGAATATGAGAAAATTAGAAAACAAAGGAAACAAAAGAAAAAACAAGAACAATTAATCGCCCAAGAAAAAGAAGCATTGAAAAATCTCGTAAAGAGAGAAATGAATCAAAGTTGGGAAGCCACCGCAGGAAGATTTTCTAGTTGTTATTAAATATGTTTCATAAATATAAAAAAAATAAATATAATTATAATAATATGGATAAAAAATCTGTTCCCACCATTTTAAAAGTGAAGGATTTTGATGGCGATGAGCGTTTTCAAGATATACATCCGAACCTTCCGCAAATGCCGAGTTTAACATTAATCATCG
>TARA_R100000353_G_scaffold69101_3_pt1 | contig 10345 bp, 1 predicted proteins | sample TARA_R100000353 | Tara Oceans TARA_R100000353 (sample SAMEA2620663) | marine metagenome | biome: marine biome (ENVO:00000447); feature: surface water layer (ENVO:00002042); material: "saline water (ENVO:00002010), including plankton (ENVO:xxxxxxxx)" | depth 5 m | reverse complement strand
AAAGTAAAGTGGCACCCAGTGGTCAGGGCTGTCTCTTCCTCCTCTAAAGTAGAGGAACGGGCTAGACATCTTGCTTCCAGCCCTACGAATTCCATCTGTTTTCATGCCATTTTTGACATCACCATTTCGCATAAGAATATCAGTCGCAGTAACTGTAGATGCAAAATTAGCACTGGTTCCTGTGGCAGCCTCATATGCTAATTTTATTTCTGCATCAGAACCATCTCTTTGACTTTTAACTTCAGCATACTCTTCCGACCCTAACCACAAAGTAAATCTTTCACCCCAACTTTGGGGGTCATCTGAACCCGGCACACAAATAGAATACAAGAAAGTGTTACTCGCTAAAGTCAGACGGGTTGAAGACTTAGCACTGAGTTTAATCATTGGGCTATCTACCTTTGGAATTATGTGGTCTCCCGCTACGCCAGTAAAGTTTTCACCACGAAGGTTTCTTTGCCAAGTCGATATGTCTAACTGATTGTTTTGGCTGTCTACCAAGATCGGTGTAGCAGTATTAGCGTTAGTGCCTCTGTATCGAGTAGTGATGTGCAAAACGGTTTCAGGAATATAGCCGACATCTAATCTTGTACCGTCATCTCTTTCGCTGTCAGTAAGTCCACCAGTGTGTTTTGAAGTTACGGTTGCGTCACTGCTCGCACCCTCCATCAATCCCCAATCTTTGCTTCTTGAAACATTGAATAATTTGCTGAGAGGTGTTCTATTTTTATTATTGACCTTGACTCTAATGGCAGTGGGACTTACCCCCCATTCACCTAAAGTTTTACCATCAGGTGCAAACATGTGCGTACAATCAAAACTAGTTGCTGAAACACTTCTATCATTTGCATCAGGCATAGTCATTGCAAACTCAAACGCTGCTGCAATCACTTCATCCGTTAACACACTAGTAAAATTGATTCTTGGACTCAATAAATAATCCGCTGAACTTATAGCAGCACCAGTCCCACCTTTGCATCCGTAGAATTTGTGTGGGCCATTTTTGTCGTTATGAGTCCTGCTCGTGTAATGAATTGTAATACCTTCTTCGCCTGTGCCATCTATCGTCAGTTGCAGCATCCCTGACTCAGGAAATCCAAGGTAGCCTAAAATGTCGGGATGGGATAGAGTACCACTTGAATCGTAAGGTGGAGAAAGGACAACCGCTATTTCTTCATCCGTGCTTGAACTGCGAGTTACCGCACAATGTATACCTACAGCAGGAGATGGGTAATTGTTCCAAAGATTACCTTTGTATTCCTTGGGCGTACCCCCGCTTACCTCCCCGCAGACTTCACCAGTGCCCACCATATGTCGACCAATCGTAAACCCACCCTGTGCTACATCTTTGTCATCAAAGTAAATCACAACCTCTTCGTCAAATGTAGGCGGTACCATTGTTAAGTCGTTACCAAATGGTTTGTCACACTCTTTGTATACCATTCTGATTGTGTGGTTGTCACCTCTGTGGTCTTCAAATCTGATACCATACAAATTGCCGTTACCTATGTTGGTGGGCTTCATTTGCTCTTCCGGTATGTAACCTCTAGCATTGTCCGAGGTATTTATTGTGCTACCTAGCATAGCAGTGGAAGCGTTAGATGCGTTGCCATATATCGATTTGAATCTGTCATCGCCATCTCGACCCATGCCCCATCTTCCAGTGTTAGGTGCCCAACCCGGTATACCGGCTTGTGTTAGCCCACCAAAATTAATACGGGCTTGTGCAGATGTTCCTGCTCTTAATCCATCAACTAGTGTAGATGATGGGCTTTTAGTTTCAAATGATTCATTGACTACAGTGTTTGAATTTCTACCCGAAGCATTTTCACGGAATGTGTCAGTTTTTTGAGTTGAACTTGCAATAGTTTCCGGCCCTAAACTTAGATTGTTTTCAAACGCATCCAGTGTTTCTTCAGGAGGAATGTATTCCTTCAAAGTAGTAATAGGGGCAAACGGTCTACCAAATCTATTGATTGGCATAGGAGCAGGGTGCATGTTTTCACCAGTTATCTCATCAGGTTGGCACCAATAATTGCGGAACCTACCACCGTGACCAATTAGGTACTGTGGGCGATAGGGAGTTTGTGCACGACTACTGTCTAACCAAGCACAGAAATTTCGACCCTCTGCACCGGGAACAGTGGAGTGTATTACAACAGAGAAACCTTTGTTGCCGTTAGAGTCAAGGACTACTCTACCAAGATGAGCACGAACATAACCCATATGCGTTCCTTTATCGTGACTAGAGAACCCTTTCTTTACATCCCAAAATGGTGCAGGATCGTGAGTAGAACCAGTGCTTTCACCTAGATGTCGCTCCTTTTCTTTCCTCGCATGAGTCCTGCCATTTTTTGCACCGGCTTGATTTATTAGACGCACAACTTCACGAGCGGCTGATTCTATATTGGTAACACCATCTCGTAAAGAAACTTCACCAAAATCAACAGTGAGTCTTCTTACGAAGTCCATTTTAGTCCAATGGTCTAAATTATTGAGCCTAGTTTCTTCGTGCCCACTCAAATCCAAAGTGCTACTCCTTATTCCTTTTAGTGCTAGGAATGCAGGTATAGCACGAGTACCATCAGGAGTATCAAAGAAAGTAGATGCCTCTCTTGAGTTCTTATCAATTTGCTTATGCAATAACAATGCATCAGCAGAGTTGATTACAGCATCATTAGTTCTAGGCATACCGCTATTCGTTGTATAGTTACCCACATCGGGGCTATGCGGAGAAAGTATGGTTTGAGTGCTAGCGTTCCATGTGCTTTGATGCGAATATGCGGCTTCAATAAACTGAGACTTAGTAGTTGAAGTGAGGTATTTGTTTTGACTTGGGAACCCGGAAGCCACGTCTAATTGAGAGCCGGAGGCTGCATCACTGTGAGAAATAACACCTGTAGTGGTGCTGGGCGCAGTCCCTATCTTAGTTGCATCAGCACTACTCTGAACTTGCATCCAAAGGTCTTGGAATGCAATAAACTCACGGTCATGTGCTACGTCATACAATAAAACACGAGTATGTTCATCATCTGATTGATAGGGGTCTAAATATGCGACTGTGGGTGCTAGGTCAGCAGATAGACCTAGTGCCTCATAATTCAACTCAATTGTTTTGTTGACATGTTGCACAAAATTCTTTGCTGTTTCTATACAAGTATTACCAATCAAAAAGTTCTCTAAAGGTGTGCTGCTTCTTGGGTTAGCATTCATTGTTCCCTGCCCACCATTGAAACCGGTCCAAACTTTACCTTCGTTTAGTGTGCCTCTGCTCTTACAGAACAATCCTTCAATTGAATGAGGATTTGTATAGTGCATGTTCATCCAAACAGTATCACCATCACGAAGACCACCGGGAGCATAAGGGTAAGCCCAACTTCTGTTCAAAAGTGCTTTATCGTTAACTTCAGGATATATCGTACTAGGGTGAGCATGCATATCGACAAGCACTACTTCGTCATTAAATGAAGGAGTAAAACCTGTGTCTCTGTGGTTGAGAGTGATGGTTGTGTTAGTTATTGATTCGTAAAAGGCGTAATGCAAAGTACCGCTAGCATCTCTATAGGCCAGCCTGTAGCGATAACCTGTGTGACCATCTACACCTTCTTTATCTACAGGGAAAAGGCTAGCATCTTGCAACTCTAATACATTCGTGCTTGTATTCAAGTAAGAAACTAAACCTTTCGCTCTACCACTTTGTATTCTGTCAAGGTGAGGATTGACACGAGGTCCCGCTCTAAATTCAACTGCACTAACATATTGCTTCATACCGTAATCGACATTGCCACCTTGCGTCATTACGTTTGACCTGTCATAATAGAAAGAACGCCTTCCTTCGTAACCAGCACTCTTGAGGAGAGGGTTGTCAGCAATAGATGAATAAGACATGTCTTGATAGCCCGGACCCGGAGTTAACTGTACGCCCACTGCAAACTCTTTGACGAAGTTTTTGCTCATTGCAAAATTGCCACCAGCAGTTGCTGCTGATGCTGCTGTGATTGTATTGTTATTTGTATCTCTATCAATGTAAAGTACCCACTCTCCACTCGGCAAAAATGCTCTGCGGAATCTAGCACTGCCGTCTATACCTGCAACAGCGGTAGGGCCAGCGGTAGGGATGGGGAATATACTTGCATCTTCGACATGAATCAAAATTGGAGCACTCGTATCAGTAAAGGGAGCAGTAATCTTAGTACCCGATCTGTGAGTATTAGTTGCTATTGAATATGAAAACGCACCAAATACTTCAGGGTCTTGAGGTCTAATTTCTTCATGCCTTCTACCCACTGGATTAGGTGCCCAGTTGCTAGCAGTTCTAGTGGCATCAATATGTATCTTCATACTGTTGTCAGGGCCGGGGAAGATACCCTCGTCAGGGTTATCGAAAAAGAATTCTTCAAACAAAGGAATTTCTACTAAAGCACGAGTACTAGCATACTGTGTGCCTAGTTGATAGTCGTGTTGCACGGTATTGAGGGTTTGGAACAATCTATCATTGATAGTAGTACCATCACTACAAACAGACTCTTCAAGGAATTTATCATCAACATGCAGGTTACCTCCGACTATGTTTGTAGAGCCAACAGCAGTAACCCAATCACTAAACGTATCTGCCTCGCTGCCATCTGCTAAAACAAACTTACCAGTGCCTTGATGACTACCCGATGCAAATGTAAACTTGACACCTGTCTTTGAAGCGTACTCTGCGGAAGCAAACTGAATTGCTTCATTTACATCTGTCCTTGGCATCTCAAGGTAAACTCTACCTACCTTTGGGAAGCAATATGTTCCCCAAGATTGTAAGTCAGTCGCACGATTATTGAGAGGCACCACTGTAATTGTTCTAGCACTAGTGTCTACAGCACCACCATTTACTACGCAATCACGCCTTGTACTCCAAGGCATTCTAGCAGTGGGACTGGTGCTCCAAGTTTCTTTTGTATTGATTGCACCTTGACCGGGACCACCTAGTGTAACTGTAACTACGGGTGCTCCGGGCATGATTTCTTTCACTATGTGAGAATCAGGTGACCCATCACCCTTTGCACTGACGCTGGCACTCGCAATATCAGATACAAGTCCGTAGGCCAACAGACTAGAGGTCCCATCAGCCTCATCACCAAATGACAATACTCTGCCTCTCGAAACAAGATATTCTATTGATATTGAATTAGGAGTAGATGCATCTGACCTTAGTTTTGCTAACTGTGAGAAACGCCTACGATCGCTTGGTTGCACTGTCAAAATTACCTTTTTACCTAATACTTGGTGCTCAATAATATCAAAGATTTCGTATACCCCAGTAGATTGATTTGTTGTTCCAGTACCTAGTTCAATAGGACCGATGAATAATTCTTCGTTATCTTGCAAAGCGACTGTTGTTCCACCGCTACCTGATATGCGAATAGTGGTTTCAGTTACCGTATGGTTGATTGTACCAACTTGAGTACCATCCACTTTGTAAACTATGTCCCCGTCAGCAAATATTGTTCTAGCGTCCACGCCATCTACAGTCAATGCAGTGGTAGTATTGGCGGCATAGCCACCGTTATTGTTAATTAGTAAGCCAGTCCTAACTCTACGATTAACTGGCAACTGCCTAGCCATATCTTCGACTTCTTCTAGGTTTGTTGGGTTATAACTACGGGACACTATTATCTTGCTAAATTGAGATGACTTTGAAGACAAATTAGCGTTAGCAACTGCTATGCCTTGTGGTGTTTTAGCAGGAGTGTCCGTTGCTGTAAGTGGTAAGTAATTTTCAGGACATAGTGTGAAATCTAACTTTGGTTCTGCAACAGTGCCTTCTTCTGTATCTCCTTCTAAGTCTCCCTCAGTAAAGCCAAAGTTTTCAGGCATGTCAATTTCTATTCTGCCTCCGGGCGAATATATATCCAAATCTCCTGCATCTAACGCAGTGTGAATAAGATCGAGAATAGAAGTGCTACCAGTAACAATTGTGCTTACATCAGGTACAGTCTTTGTTACCATTATGGAAGGACCATTCATGCTTAATTTTACAATAGCACCTGTAGTGTCTGCAGATTGGAATGCTGAGTCGGTAGCCGCACTAAACGTGACTTTTTTGGTAGTGTGATTTAGTGTAGCAGTTATAGAAGGGTTTGTTGTTGCAGGTGTGTCACCTATAGAAAAGTCAGCGGCAGACAATACTGCTCCATCTTTGCCAAAAGATTTGATGCTTTCTAACTTGATGGCTGTAGATGTGCTAGTAAAAGATGAGTCTATCCTAGACGCAGCAGCGACAGGGAAGTTGATTGAGTTGTGACAAACAGCATTGTAATGCACTTGTATAAATGGTGCATAATTGTAAGTAGATAAAGAAGGCAAATCAAGTATCGCAATCCTCGCATCACTAGATGGGACTAAATGTCTAGCGGCTTCTTTAGAATCACTCAATGCACTTGTGCCACCAATCGATTTAAGATTGAACAAACTAGAGTCAAATGTTGTACCACCCAAAGCGAGTATACCTCTTTGAGTATCTGATATGTCGCTCATACCATTTTCTACAATTTGTTTGACTTTAGTTTTGTGAGCGAGATTGGAAATCCTGTTAGCAATATGTGAATCATAAGCAGATATTTTTGAATTGATGGGCACTGTATCTTTGATGTCTGAATACTGAGAATCAAATGATGCAGAAATCACATCAGCCGATGCATCTAATTTTTTATCTACAACTAAATCAGAAACAGGTGGAAGAATACCCATAAACGGGTGACTCTTAACGTGATTTAGAGTGTGTCTACCTGAGTGACCTATGTAAAAGCCGTCGCCGGGATTAGCAGAAGATGCTGAAAACTTATTGTAACTATCAGAATCAATAGCCATACTCATAGAAAACATAATTCCATGGTTTTCAAAGTCACTTTCATCGATGCAAACCTGTCCTTGTTTATGAGAAAATTGTGTTCCGCTACCCTGTGGTTGGAAGTCATTACCATTACCGCCATCAACAATACAATCTCCAGTAACAACCACAAAGAAGCCAGCATCATGTGCTTGTAACGCTCCTCTTCTACCATTCGAGGTAGCATCAAAGTCAAGGTGAATAGATTCTACAGTAATAGTTCCTGCACCGCCATCTATTGCTGTCAAACGTAAACGCTCAGGTGCCTTTGCAGTGGGTTTACCAGTGGTAGAATTGTAGCCGAGAGGGTTGACAATTATATTGTAGGGCACTTTAGGTATGGTAATATCACTAGTTGATGTTGCTGCATATTTTTTTATCGTGTAAGAGCCTAGTGAATTCCAAGGTGGCGATGCGGTAAAATTGATGGTTTCAGTTATACCGTCACCTGCTAACTCTTTGGCTAATGCTTTAGCAGCAGTCGTACCTATATTGATTGTAGAACTAGCACTGGTAGATGCTGAAATTGACGGAGTAACAACTTGTGTGGTTATGGGTTCGATCGGCTCTTCAAATCTCCAAAGTGCTATTGTATCGTCACTTTTTACGGGAGCATAAGCAACTCTACCGGATGGCTTTACACCTCTTGAAAGATGAATTGCTTCTATGGTACCCCTATATTCTCCACCTTTGCCCCCAAGAAACATGTTTGAAGGATTCAAAACAACTTGTTGTACTTCATCAAAGGCTTTTGAAACTACTAAATCGCCATTGATATGCATGGCTAACCTTCTACCAGTAAAGGTCACTGTGACATTTAGCAATTCTCTGTGACCATCATTTAAGGCTGTAGAATCATTTACAGTAGAGTCGAGATAGTTATATGAGTCGTGCACCGCTAAACTTGCTGACGGGAATAACACTCCATCCCAATAAGCCAAATCACCAGTAGGGCTGTGCACCGGCTTTGCACTGTTTAATGCATAAACACTAGTGGTACCAGCAGCCACGTTTTCTAAGTTAATTTCAAAAGTAGCGGGTGCTGGACTAGAAGGGGTACCCACGCTCAATCGCATGACATTCTCATACTCGTAAACAATACCGCCACAATCGGGTACTATCCAAGTTTCTAAAGTAAACGAGCGCAGTACATTGGGTAAAGTTTTGAGATTCTCATCGTTTTTACCATGCACAATGTTAAGGTTTGGAGGAACTAATACACCGTCCGTTATACCGTTGAAGAGTAAAGCGTGTCCGGGGTCAATCAGTATAGTCATTTTCACACCCCTATTACAAAGTCAGATGCCTTCAAATATAAACTAAAGGCGTAATATTTGTTGCCAGCATCATAGCGTACATGTAGTTTTTCAGGAATAATCCTTATTCCACCATCATTACCAAGCGGGTCGGATAACAATGTAACGAATGTATCACCCACTAAATTGCCAACGAAACTGAATAAAGCACCAACAGTGTCTGTAAATTCAGCAATATTGTCAAAGAAACTGTCACCACGATCTGGCAAAGGGTCACCGCCTAAATCGCCCGGAAGTAAACCGGGTATCATTTTGTGAGATGCACTTAGTGTGTTACTCGATGAGCCTTTTGCGCCGATATCCTGTTGCCCAAAAGTTAGAAAGAAATTTCTTGCAGCCGGTGTAACTGCGTCACTTTGTATCAAACTATCATAGGGTATCTGTATACCTCTAATCAAATCCCTATCCTTCTTTGCGTTTGACACTATACCTATCAAATCTTGAACTTTGTCACCAGCAGATTTGGAACTAACACTAGCAGAATTTACAATATAACCTCCAGTAAAAAACTCTATTTGTGCTAGTTCAATAGTGCCTTCATCCGATACATCAAAGTTTTCGGATGCGTCAAATTGCAGACATGGTTCTAATACCGAGACTAAACTAGAATTGATTGGCCTATCATTTTGTTTCACCTTTAACATTGGTCCACCTACAGTAACGGTAAACGCTGATGGCAAAGTTTGCCCGTGACTCGAATTGATGCCCCCTTTTAGCATAACGTCGTCGGTTAACTCCAATGCTTTTTTTACAATTAAGGCTAAAGTACTAGCAGGATTACCATTATTGGCATTAGTTGTTATGCCACCTATTGGCACCTTGATATAAACGTCCTGACCACTACCTGCGAGTCTGTCACCATCAGAATTGAATTCAGGGTAATGCTTGCCTCTTTGGGTAACACTTGGGTGACTACCGTTAACCTGCACACCTTTTTCTGTTACATTTTGATAATCTGAATGAGCCATATCGCTAGAAAACACTAGATGAACTCCTAAAGGCGTGTCTCTTTTGTTTGTTATCCCATCAACTCTCCAATAATTAGGAAACAGGGTTATCTTTTTGTTATTCAAAATAGACTCTAGCGGAGGCCTAGAAAAAGTAGTCATATAGTAATCTACATTTTCATAGATTGGTACACTAATGCTATCTAGCGTAATCTTTTTGATATGATGTTCTTCGTTTTCATCAGTTGGGCCACTTAATACAGCATCGATCACACTACCTACTACCTGTCCGTTTGGAGCAAACAATGTGGTAGTGAATTGTTTAACAGTATCTCCGTCATTTATGTTTATTTCAGTGCCTCCCGCAAGCGTCAAAGAATTACTAGAAGAGTTGCTATCTGTTACTAGTCCTAGAAAGTTACCATCGGTATCATGTATTCTTCGTTGAGAGCCGAATCCATTTATGCTGTCTAGCACGATGCTAGTACTACCGGCAGAATAAGTTCCTGAAGACGGATGATTTATTGTATCTTCAGCGGGACTTGAAATGCTCTCTCTTATCAAATCATATTCGCTAAACATGTTAGTTTCTACAGGGTTTCTTTGGCTAGGTGTGTCAAAAATATCTATACTACCCGTTTTTGTAGATTGCATTTCTAAGTCAGATTTAAATTGAACCTTAAGATAATTCAAGTCAAGGAGTCCCCTTCTACCGGGTGCGATGGTAAGGTTATTAGTTGGTACAATGGATGCAAAATTGAATACTACATCCCCTCCCTCAAAATTAGGTTTGGTTTTTTCTATGTCAAACGAAGTTTCAACATCGTCTTGAAATATACCACCTATTTCGATGTCAATCTCAGGTATGTTGGTATCGATTGCAACTCTACCAACTATATTGTTGGGAGTAGGGAACGCAGACGCATTACGATTAACTGTGATATCCAAAGATTGTGCTTCCAATGGTATCTCCATCAGGTTGTCAGGGCCAACAATTAATCGTATAGGTAAAGCCATATCATTCCCTCAAATTATTACATTAGCCGCTACGAATTTTAAAGCAAACTCGTAGGCTTTCATTTCAGCATCTCTATGTACATGGAAGTCTGTGATTATACCGTGTATGCCGTTACGCCTGCTGTCATCGTGTTCAGGTGCATAATCCTTAGATGCATGGGTGTCATTGCTTACAGCCATCTTTTCAAATGTTG
>TARA_R100000353_G_scaffold38178_1_pt1 | contig 10429 bp, 10 predicted proteins | sample TARA_R100000353 | Tara Oceans TARA_R100000353 (sample SAMEA2620663) | marine metagenome | biome: marine biome (ENVO:00000447); feature: surface water layer (ENVO:00002042); material: "saline water (ENVO:00002010), including plankton (ENVO:xxxxxxxx)" | depth 5 m | reverse complement strand
ATCTTTTATGGTGCTTATATTTGATCCATGAAAAATTTCTAAATCATCACCAGTTCCAAGTTTAATTTTATGGTCGTCATCCATATCAAGATGACCCACAAGTTGGAGATGTCCAGTTATTTGTGCTCCCGCTGAAGATGTTTCAAACTTTTTACTGTTGGCGTAGTAAAGGTTTACAGCACCATTTTGAATAAACTCTGCTGTAGTTTCAGTTTTAGCAGCGTTTAAAAATTGAGTTAGATCACTACTTATAAATAAACGACCTGTTCCAGAATCTTCAATCCTAGAATTTGATCCATCGTGATAAATTTTTAAATCTCCTCCAGTACCGAAAATAGCCTTGTCATTATCAGCAAAATCAATATCATTTCCATTACTTTGTAAATCACCACCTAGCTGTGGACTCGTATCTTCTACTAAATCGTTTATTCCACTTCCGATCTGTACTACCGATCCAGCATCGTTTTTCGTAAAGAGTTTTGCAGTATCAGTTCTAATCGCTAATTCACCAACTGATAAATCACTCGTACCTGGATTACTACCTGAACCCCTTTTATGTTTTATTGTGTTTGCCATTGGTTATAGCCTCCTATAAATTAGTAGCTACCGCCATCTATGGTTATACCATCAAATGTTGTTAAATTCGTAATAGAACCTCCTGTTATAGCAACAGAGTTGGCCGCCTGAGTCGCAATACTACCAAGTCCTAGTGTGGTACGAACAGCAGACGCATTTGCATCATCAAGAATTGTTCTTGCAAAAGCTGTGAAATCAGTAACATCAGCAGTGCCAGAACCAGTGAAATATGCAAGTTTATTTGCCGCTGAAGTTACACCCGCAATAGCAGCTAACTCGGCATCAAAAGCTTGAACATCTGTACCTATTACAAGTCCTAAATTTGACCTCGCATTTGAAGCTGAAGTTGCTCCTGTTCCTCCATCTCCAATAGCCAGTGTCCCTGTAATTGAACTAGCACCAAGATCTACAGCAATCTCTGTCGATTCAATAACTAAACCACCATTAGATTTAAGATCAACAGATAAAGTGTTAGATGATTTATCTAAACCATCTCCTGCTGTTATTTGTCCAGCACCAGAAAATTGTGCAAAAGTTAAATTATTAGTACCTGTTACCGCACTTCCAGAATTTGACGTACAAACAAAACCGTTATCAGCATTTACTGTTCCCTGCTCAACAAAAGTAAACATACCAGCAGCATTAGAACCCGCTGCTAAATCTGTTGTTCTTTGCCATGCACCTGACTTACACAGATACAACCCATTTTGAGACTGTGTACTTTGATTTTTTACAAGAACTCGATCATCTGTAGAGAGAGAAATGCCATCTATGGTTTGCGTTCCAGAAAGCGTAATATTTGCTGTGGTTGCTGCCTTAACACTATCTTTTATATCTAAACCTTGAGAAACAGAATCAACGTATGCCTTATTTGCTCCATCACTAGGATCAGTAGGAGTAGCTAAATTTGTTATTTTTTGAGAATTTAAAGATAAAGTCGATGAAGGTGCAGCCATTGCGGATAATGTATTGGCTCGTACTCCATCATCAAAATCAGATATTTTTGTATGTACTAATGAAGGAATATCAGCAGCAACTAAAGATCTGAACGAAGGAGCAGCATCACTACCTGACGCAGGACCAGATAGTATCTTATTTGCATTTTGTACAGTAGTTTTATCAAAAAAACCTCCAGTTCCACCAATAGCTTCAATAGTGGTCGCAGAACCTCCTGCTCCTCCAGTTCCAATTCCTATAAATAATTTTTTACTACCTTCTGCAAAAGCTAACTCAGCATTTGCAAGACTTGTTGGTGCGGAAGATCCTGTAGATCTTTTAATCCTTACGGTGTTTGCCATTTAAAAATTGCCTCCATCGACTAAATTTTCTACAGTACGAGTAGCATCTGCTTTAAATTTACCACTAGATAAATCAAAATACACTACTGAATTATTTACTTTACTAGAATCATCTAAAGAAGTTCCCGTATCTGCGAACGCTGGTCCTTGTGGTCCAGCAGTAGCTACTTCGACAACAGTAGCATTACCCTCGGTTATTGTTACAGTATTAGTTGTCTCATCAACAACTATCGTATTTTTCTCTTCTGTAATATTGACAGTCGTCATGTTGTATAACCCTCCACAACAAATATAGTACCTTTTAAATAATATTCTTTTAGACCATCGGGATCAGTAAGCAAAACATCATATCGCAAAGAACTTGGAGTAAAAGTTGTGGTCTGATCATCACTTAAAGCAATTTTCACAGTGCCAGCGACTCTGTTAACAAAAGTAACAGTCCAATCAGCAAATTTATTTGTCCTAGAATCGTTCCAAACTTGTGCAGCAATACTAAATCCTGTCAGATTTAAAGCAGCATTATTTGAATCTTTAAAAATTAATTGTATAACGTGATCAGACCTTCTACGGACTGTCATGTTGTAAGTAGCTGGTTCAATTGCCATAGTTTACCAACCAGAAGGAGTTCCTATTTTTGATGTTGGAGCTTTTGATTCAGATATTATACTTGCAATCTGTGTTTCTAATCTTGATACCTCATCTGCTCCAAGAGCAGTTTTCGCCCAAACTACAGCATTATCTTTAGTTATATCATCATAAGCTGTAAAACTTGAAGAATCAGGATCAGAAAGATTTACAACTCCATATAACTCCGCTCTGTGTACGACTCCATCTACTGTTTCAGAATCCGAAACTCTCCAATGGCAACCAGTTACAACATTAGATAAGCCTTCACTTGTTGTAAGTGAATCTAAATTAGAAACAGTCCAAGTAACAGCCATAATTAACCTTTTTTTAATTCTATTATACTAAGCACTTTCTAGTGCTTCAACTTTAACAATTAATTCTTTTATTGCAGCAGTCAATAATGGTATAAGTGGTTCATTACTCATCATTTGATAACCTTCTCCTCTAGGACCTATAGTTGAATCTTTTTCTCCAATAACAGCAGCAGGAACTACATTTTGAACTTCGTGAGCAAAGAAACCATCATAAGTTGTTGAAGAATCTGTTTTCCAATTAAATCTAATTGGTCTTAATTGCTTAACTCTGGTAATTCCATCAGATATTGGAGTGTCATTTTCTTTTAATCTATAATCAGAAGCGTTTACAGCTTGAAAATTTGATCCATTATATTGGAGACTGCCCCTATGAACATCTTGAAAATAGAACTTCATTATGCCTCCAGATGTACCAGTAGAGTCGTTAAGACCTAAGACAGTACCACCGCCAGCAGATCTAGTCATAAAATGAGGTCCGTCTTTATATAGTTCCACTCCAGGAGTTGCACTTGATTGTGCAGTTTTTCCCCAGAACCAAGTACCAGCACTGTCAATGTGTACGGAAGTTGTAGCATCACCGTTTTGATCGCTAATACTAATTTTTCCGAAGGCTGCGTTTGAGGTTCTACCACCATCTAATATCATTCCTCTGTCACCACCATGAACAATTCTTACTCTTGCAGCAGCGTCATTACCATCATTTCCTCCTCTAAAACAAGCTGTTTCATGGGTTGTGTTGGTAGAATCTCCAGCATTAACTTCAAATTTTGTCGTAGTAATACCTGATGCATTAGAGTTAAAAGCTTGTGGAACTCCTCGATTTATTCCTACATCCCCTGAAGATGTAATTCTTAATCGTTCAATTACAGAACTAGTGTTTCCAGTATTGAATGTTAAACCTGTTGCATCACTAGCTCCATTATCAATCGCATTTATCGCTGCTGTTACGCTACCTGTTCCAACTGCCCAACAGATATTTCTACCGTAGTCACCTGTACCCGAAGGAGCTTCAAACATTAATTGATACTGTGATGGTGTCGAGCTTAATGTGTTGCTATCACCTGAACCACTACCTAAATCCAAGATGGATCGAGGATTCGCTGTTCCTATTCCTATTCTATTATTATCCGCATCTGCAAAGAATAAAGCTGTTTCAGTATCTCCTTCAATCCTAAAATCGGTATTCGCTCCAGTATCATTAAAAACCACAGTAGTTGCATCAATTCTTACCCTTTCGATACCAGCAGTGGCGATATTAAATTGATTATCTGCACCACTAAAAATACCTGTATCTGAATCATCAGTAAATGACATTCCAGGGCTACTATTCGTTCCATCTGGCATTGTTATTGAGCCATCAAGACCAAATAAATCTACAAAAGCTGTATCATTTGTGTTTCTAATTTTAAGACGATTATTTGCTGTATCCGCCCAAAGCATATATGCCACTGTTTCTGAAGGAGCAGTATTACCAGAATTAGTACTTTTTATAGCAGCTAATACCTGATTTATATTGGTACGAACTGCTAGTCCAGAACCATTATCTACTGTGTAGGAAATTTGTGTCATTTCACAATTTTTTATTTATTAATAGTTTAACCTTACTTAATTGCCTTTACCAAAACCTATTGCGGTATATTTAAAATTCATATCCTTAAAATTATTATTGACATCTCTAGTCTCTATTGTGAATTGTGTTGACGTAATAGAAGTAATTTTGAAATAATCCCCTGAAACCGCCCCCTCTAAAGTAATTCCTATAGTTGGTAAAAAGGCATTTGCAGAACCATTGACAGCGGTTGAACCTGTAAAGAATGGAGCAGAAAAGGTCACAGTTTTAGCTGCATTATTAGTCGCACATAAACTATTTATATTAGTGTTAACAGTTTCAGTCCTTTGCTTAAGACTAGCTTCATAACCTAATTGAGAAATGTTTATATTTTGAGCTGGATCGTTTGATTCTAGTTCTGTTCTAAATTTAAAACCTCGACCCTTATATTGACCATTTGAAAACTCATTGAATTTAGTAAACGGTGAACCAAATGTACAGTTACCATTAGTAGTTGCACTTGAATTACTTGTAACTGTAAATGTATTTACATTTGGTACTGTTTGAATTTCATAGTTTCCATCTGCTCCAGTGCCACTTGTAAAGTCAATAACAACAAAATCTCCTACAGATAATCCATGATTAGTTTTTGTAATAGTAATTGTTGTTGTAGATTGAGAATATGTTCCCGAAATTGAGGCTGCTGGATCTTCATCAGTAGTTGCAACCAGTAATCTTGCGTTGACATTATCAGCAGCTTCACCATCAAAATCATCCCAAGTATCTATTAATGCAGTTCGAGAATCAAATAAACTATTAGAATATATACCAGAAGTTAAGAATAGTCGTTTTAAAGTTAAAGTAAAAATCGCACCTAAATCTAACTTATCTTTAAACTCATAAGAACCTCTTGATAATACTTCTCCTAAATCATCAATATTTGTTAAAAGTAAATTTAAATTAGGAATACTATCAAAATTGCCTCCTTTCTCAAGTACTAAACCATCAAGTGATGAATCATATATTGTATTAACTCTAACTCCCTGAAACGGTGGAGAATCAGTATCCTCTCTTTCTGTAAAAATAACTTGATTAGCTAAGAAATCAGGTTCAGTAACAATTATTTGTGCAGCATTTTTTGAAAATCTGCCCCCATCGTCACGATACTTCAGAGAATATTTTCCTGTTAAAGCAGCAACTACAGCTTCACTTGAGTTTCCAGGTAAAACCTGTATATCAACTGAATTAGAAAACGTACCAGTTTGCCCAACCTCAGGGGTATGTCTTATAACAACTGTACCTCCATGTACAACATCAATATCAGTCGAAGGAGTAAATTTTAATCTTACAAAATCTTCGGATATTGGTTCAACTGTAATATTTGTAGGATCAGAAGGTATTGCCGACTTACCTACAGCGTTTAATATTTTAGTCGCAGGAGTGCTTGAGGTTTCTAAAGCTGCATTTATACTAAATACTCTAAATTCATATAACCCTTCACTCGTATCAAAAATCTCAAAATCAGTTCTGTTAACAGTTATTGAAGTAAAATTACCATTATCTTTTCTATATTGAAGTCTATACTGGTTTACTCCAGGAACAGCTTCCCAATCTAAAATAATCTTTACTTTTGCTTGCTCATTTTCTATATAAAATTGTTCAAAAGCGTCTAAATTACTTGGACTATCCTTGATAGAAGTTAACAGAGTGACATTTCTTGGAGGTAAAGGCGTTCCATCTTCTACGAAGTCAAACTTTCCAGGATTGTAAGCTATACCTGTAATCGCATAATTACTTTGATCTTCGTTTACACTAATTACTCTCCATTGTGTTGTTTCTAAAGTGCTGTTCTGTAATATCCAAACACTATTTGAATTTGGAGCAGAAGAAAAAGCACTATTAACAGTAATTACAGCACCATTAATAGAACTAACATCTTTTGTTTCAACGGAACCGTCAGATAAAACAACACTTAATTTTGGATTATTACTTGTATCTAAATCCGTAGAACCTACATCATCTACTGTTACTGAAGTTACTGTTGCTGATTTAATTCTTCCTCCTCTTCTAACACCCGCCCTAACAGGATCACTAACTTCTATAACCTGACCTGGCCTTACAATTACACCTTCAGATAAACTAGTGACAAAGTTAATAGTTTCCGTGGAATTTTGTTCTTCAAATAATATAAATTTTGCTAATCTTGATGCCTGTCCTCTTGAAGTACATCCAAAACCCGTAACTTTTTTATGAATTACACCATATTTTGCACGAGCAGTAGAATCTTCTACAGTCTCAAAATCTAATTCTTGATTGCCCATATCAAAATAAGATACAGATACTACTGTTGATCTTGTTTTTAAGCTTGTACCAGAATATGTAAAACCTTCTTCTGTAACATTTGATAAATTAAAAAGATAGCTTGGATCAGTAGGTCGATCTTGTGAAATTGTTAAAGATCCTGCACTCCAAAAAGGCATTGTTCTCATTATCGAAGACAATGCATTTACTGTTGTATAAGCATCTTCTCTTTTTTGCAGTATTGTATTACAACTAAATCTAGGTTCTTTACCTCCAAGCCCATCATCTACTAATTCAGAAGAGTAAAGAGAAGCTCTATAAAAAGCAAATTTATCAAGTTGAGCTTCAGTTATATGATCACCTAATCCGTACCTAGAATTTGTAAGAAGATCAAACAAGACCCAAGCTGGATCACTCGTCCAATGTGTTGTTGTAGTAAGTGTTCCATTAAAAATACCTGTATAAATTATTCGACCAGTAGTGGGATCTACAGTCCCATTATGAGGAATTTTTATCTTAACTCCTCTTACTCTGAACATTCGATTTGGAACAGATGAAAACTGTTCTGAATCAAATCTTAAAGCTGCATGTGCGATATCAGGGTATGGTCTTTGTTCGTCAATTATCTCAGTGAAAGATTTAAATAAGAACTCATTTCTTAATCTGTTTGGATCTTCAGCATCATCTGTAACCCTTTCAACTCTTACTGTCAAAGGGAAAACAAGTGAACTTGATAAATCCACTCTATAATCACGATTATATGTAGAAGACGTTCTACCCTTAACAGTCTCATCAATTGGTATTTTTATATTATTCGTATTATCTATAATTAAAATCCTAAGTCTTACTTCTGTTCCATTTACATCTCCATTGTCTTCAAATTTTTGTAAAGAATTAAATTGAATAGTTACTCTTAAAGCATTTACAAGTGAATTAGTTACCTGTCTTGAAACTGGTGTGTCCTGTACAACTTTTACGTTTACATTACGTTCAGTTTCTATATTTTTAATTCCAGGTATAAATGTTTGATTAGACGTTCCAAAACGCGGTTCAAATTCTACATTCTGAAAATTAAAATCTGTTGCTTGAGTGTTAGTTGGATTAGCAGTAGCTCTCAATACTGGAGTTTTTCCAAGAAATACATCTTTTAATGCAGCTTTATTGTAATTCGCAGTCCCTTTAGTGAAACTAGACGCAGATGGAAACCCCTCAATTTCTCCTTCGCTTAAAACATCTACAATTGTAGCGAATTGTTTACTTGAAAGACTTTCTGGAGGTAATGAAGAGTCTACGATTACATCCTTCTCTGAACGATTAACAATAGACATTAAGCTGTTCCTTTTATTTGTACTGTATCAATTCCTGCGGATACTACTAGTGAACCAGCAAAAATTTCTCCATAAATTATAGGTATAGCTGTTCCTGCTCTTGATGTATTTTGAATACCACTAAAATTAAAATTTTGACTTGGATCTTCAGATACTCCAGGGGGTTTTGGTACAGGAGTAATCATTTGTGATACTCCTGATAAAGCTAAATAAATACCAAGATTTCCTGCTGCTGCTGCTAATGCTCCGCCACCTGTCGTTCCAAAAAGAAAAGTTCCCTTTGCACTGCCTAACCCTAACCCTGCTGCGGGAGCAGCGATAGCAAGACCAATTAATGCTATTCCCGTTAAAAAACGACCTAAACCTCCATTTCCAAAAGCCCCTTGTATAACAGGTACAATTTTAATTTCTTGTTTTCCTACAGGATTAAAAAGCTCTGTCTCATCAATCTCATTTGTACCTACTTTTATACAATAGTTTTGCTCAATCATGTGCTTTTCTAATTGAGGAAAATTCGCTAATAAAAATTTTATGGCATCTAATGTAGTGGTGATTTCAGCTTCAAAAGTACGCTCACCAAGAAAACGAGCTAATCTTCCGTAAACTTTAATCTTACTGAGCATAACGGTATCTCTTCTTTGTGTATTCTATCCATTTTTGGTCATAAGTTTCTCTGCAACTAAGTCTTTTCACACAATGATGAAGAATAGTTTGATCTCCTATATAAAGTGCAACATGATCTAACTTGCCTGTATTAGTAGTATCCATAAGTAAAACATCTTCTTTTTGAGTCTCATCTTGATCATTTAATTCAATAAAGCCTGAACCTAATAATACTTTTTCGAAATAAGGTTTTTTTGTAAATTCCTGTGGACTCGCTGGCCTTCTCCAATGACGTATTGAAATATTTTTGTTTTCTTTAAACCAATCAGTAATCAAACTCCAACAATCTTGAACATCCCATACCCACTCTCTACCTATTAATAATCTTTTATAACCAGAAGGCTCAAAATAATGCCACTCTTTTGTTTCTGGAGTAACGATGTAAAAAGGTAAATCTAAATATTCACAACTGGCAAGATCAGCCTGACTAGGTATAGGAGGATGATTAGGGTGACTATGAACTACAGCCATAATTTCTCCTAAATCTTCAGCTTTAATCCAATCTTCTGGATCTAGAATAAAATAATCTCCCTTTTCCTTTGCTAAATTTTTGCAATGATAATATTTTTCTTTACCCTTATTTATTATTACGACACCACAACTTTCATAGGGTGATTCGTTTATAGCATGTTTTATCGCGATATCTTTCCAACTCATCCTACAAACGTACCAATTCCTGGGAATATTTCTCTTGTTGCAATTCTTCCAGGTAGTTTTACATTTACCAAATCAAGAGCAGACTGAGCTTCCCACTGTACAATTTCTCTATTTTCTGAAACTTTTCTATCTAAAAAATAAATTTCTTGGGGAAATTCTGCCGTTGGATCGGGTGTCCCATGTGGGTTAGTATTACCAGGGAAATTTACAGCATCTATAAAACGAGCTAAAGTTCTGATTCTTACTAATTTTGTACCGTTTAAATCATTACCAACAGTTGTATCGTTTACGTTTTGCATGATCGCAGTAATCGTTCCAAAGATATTACTAATAATCACCGTAGGTCTAGGTAAACTTCCTGTACCTTGGAACTCAAAACCGTCACATTTTATAGGAAAACTCTGATATTCATTACCCTTCCAGATAAGAGAGCCATTGGAATTAGTATTAGATCCATTATGAAATCTATAAATAGTATCAGATCCATGCAGAGTTGTACTTGTCTGTAATTCAAATAATTCAATTATTGCTCCAGGATTTATTTCCTGTAAAGCTGAAACTGGTACTGCCATTATGGTTCAAAAACCTGTTCAAATGTTGCTGTAATACGATTACGATCGAAAGAAAAAACTTCTTTATTAAAACTTCTACAAATCCATTGAAGAGAGGACGATTCATCAGGTGCTTGCCATGAAAATGATGCACCATCCTTACCTCTTGCTTCTAAAAATGTTTCAATTTCCTCAGCATCGACATTATCTACATTAAAAGTTAAATTCCAAACTTTTGGATCTTGATTTAATCCAAAAGATACTCTTTGTTGATAACCATCTCCAAACTGTGTGATCTTCTGTCTTGGAGCACTACGTTTTGTAGCAGAGAATTGTGGATTGTAGTCGGGAAAAGTAGCCATTAAATTGTCCTAGAAAGAAGTCCGCCAGGTCTTTGCTGTTTTACAAGCTCACCTTTAACAGCAACAGATATTAATGTACCGAGTTCTTTTGCTTGAGCTTCGTCACCTTGAACATCTGTTCCAGATGCGTCCACATTAACCACAACACTCGTATTACCGCCACCTCCAAGTTTATTATTTGGTATGACTGTTCCAGTGGATCG
>TARA_R100000353_G_scaffold44229_1_pt1 | contig 10519 bp, 6 predicted proteins | sample TARA_R100000353 | Tara Oceans TARA_R100000353 (sample SAMEA2620663) | marine metagenome | biome: marine biome (ENVO:00000447); feature: surface water layer (ENVO:00002042); material: "saline water (ENVO:00002010), including plankton (ENVO:xxxxxxxx)" | depth 5 m | reverse complement strand
ACCAGTAATAGTCAAGTCTCCTGTTATAGATACTCCACTATCATTGATTTCCATTTGGTCGGTGCCATCAATATCAAACACCATCTTTCCGTGGTTTGCTGTACTAGAAGCAGTTGCTGTTGAGAAATGTATTTCTTCAGCAGTTTTATTAGAGCTTCCATTTAGCACTTCAATACTAAGAGACTCTGTTGCTGATGTTCCTAGTTTTAGTGAAACATCGGCATTGTTAGCATCTTCGTATATAGTTAAATCACCACCAGTTAATGCAGTAATAGCTTGCGAAGAATCAACAGCAATAACAGAGTTAGTTGCAGTTAATCCTGTACCAGCAAATAGTGTAGCTACGTCTGCTATGTTTTCTTTAGCGTGGCTTCCTGTAGCTCCACCATCTAAGAATAATATATAGTCCCCATTAGCAATTGCAGCTTCTCCAGCTTCTGTTAAGTCAACGTCTACTTGGTCGGCTTGAACATCAATTAAGTTACCAGCGGCAACATTTAAGGTGACATCTCCGTCTGTTCCTCCACCTGTTAATCCTGTACCAGCAACTACGCTTGTTATATCACCATCTATTGCTGTTCCATTAATTCTAAATGTTTTTCCTGATGCTAAATTTATTCCTGAATCATCAATATCAAAAATGTCTGTACCATCTACATTAAATGTGAACTTACCATGGTCACTAGTACTCGATGCTGTTGCGGTTGAAAAAGTAACTGACTCAGCTGTTTTATTACTACTACCATTAAGAACTTCTATGCTTAGAGCTTCCGTAGCACTCGTACCCATTTTTAAAGATACATCAGCGTTATTTGCATCTTCATATATTGTTAAGTCACCACCTGTAAGTGCTGTAATAGCTTGTGAAGCATCCACACCTATTACTGAAGAAGATGCCGTCAAACCTGTCCCTGCAAACAATGTTGCTAAATCTGCAACAGCTTCTTTTTTAGTAGCATTACTATCATTAGCATCTATAAAAGCTATACTATCGCCATCAGCTATAGCACCTGCAGAAAGAGAATTTAAACTGTCTCCAGTTACAATATCTGTTCCATTTACTGAAAAAGTTAAACCTGAACCTATATCAATACCGCCATCATCAATAGTAAGTATATCAGTTCCGTCAACATCAAAAACCATCTTACCATGATTAGCTGTAGAAGAAGCTGTAGCGGTACTAAAGTGTACCTCTTCAGCAGTCTTGTTGCTACTACCGTTGAGCACTTGTATTGTCAAAGACTCAGTAGCACTTGTTCCCATTGTTAGTTTTACATCTGCATTATTTGCATCTTCAAATATATCTAAGTCACTTCCTAAAGATTTATTGGTAAGCGTTTGTGTAGCTACTGTACTTACAAGCTCGCCATTACCACCGGCTGGAAGTGTAAGAGTATTTGTTACTCCAGCACTATGTGGTTGTGCTTGTACTGTTTGAGCGTGAGCGTTTGATGACTCACAATAAAATAAAACTTTAGCTACAGAACCTGTCCCTGTTCTAATGTCTATTGTTCCATCAGATATACTAATACCTCCGGAACTTCCATTACCATCCATAACAACTTTACCTGAACCATTTGGTAACAAACTAATATTACCATTTGATGTAGATACAATGTCGTTACTATTTACATCTAAATCTCCACCTAATTGAGGTGTGGTGTCTTCTGAAACGTTTGAAAGAGCTGAAGATGTGGCTAATCCAGATACAATAGCTGACCGAGTAATTTTTTTCAGTCCTCCGCCAGATGTATCAATTGCTATAAAAACATCATCATTTGCTACTGAAGAAATTTCTGATAGACTTGCAATATTTGAAATATTAGATGCTGCTAACGAACCACTAAGAACAGTGGATGTAAGTGTACCACTTGATGGATTGTATGTTAAATTACCATCGGATTCTAATCCAAGGTTACCTCCATCAACATCCCCGCCTGCTGTAAATACAACTGCATTATCTTCATCAGTACTTTCATTATCTGTAATAGTTACAGTAGTTGCTATACTAGCAGTCCCTGTAACATTTCCTGTTAAATTACCAGAAAAAGTAGTAGATGTAAGAGTCCCACTTGACGGATTATATGTTAGGTTCCCATCAGACTCTAGTCCAAGATTTCCTCCGTCAACATCACCCCCAGCAGTAAAGACAACGGCGTTGTCCTCATTAGTGCTTTCATTGTCTGTAATGGTAACTGTAGTTGCTACAGCAGCTGTTCCAGAGTATCCACTTGATGTTATAGTTCCTAGTGAAGAGCCATTGTCTGCAAAAGTAATTGTCCCCCCGTTTGCATCTAAAGTTATTCCTCCTTCAGAATCAAGTGTAACTGTAGTACCTGCTAATTCTGCAGTACCATCTGCAGTTATTTGTATATTAGCTGCGGCTGCAGCTGTATCAGTAGTTGTAATATCAAGAGTACCATTTGTACCCACAGTAATAGTTGCAGTATCACCAGATGAACCAGTCATAGTTACAACTTTACCATCAATAGCTACATCATCTACAGTCAATGCAGAAAGTGTACCTAATGATGTTATATTACCTTGGGCAGCGGTAGCAATAGTACCTGTTAATTCGTTTACTGATAAATTAGCTAAAGCAAACCCTGATGTAGTGTCTACTGTAGTTGAAGGTGCAGCATTGCTGTTCCCTGTAGTAGCAAAAAGCTTCCACATGTCGGAATCAGATGCGTCTCTAAATAATCCAGAATATTTTGTACCACTATCTACATATTTACCATACCACCCAATATCAACAGAGTCTGCTGAGTTATTGTCGGCAAGTGCAAATAGGGGGTCATCAATAGTAACAGTTGTACTGCTTACATTTGTTGTGGTACCATTTACGGTAAGGTTACCACTTAAGGTTAGGTTTGTTCCTTCTGCGTTAGTTCCTAAAGAAGCTACACCTGAAGAATTTATTGTGATAGCTCCAGAAACTTTAGTAAAAACATATGTAGGTATTCTAGAGGCTGCAAAGTTTACATTTGTTCCCCCATCCCCACCATTATCAATAATAAGTAAATCTGAGTCCGCAATTGCTTCACTTAAATCGTTCAGACCGGAAATACTTAATCCAGCTGCGTTTTGTCCAACAAGTTGAGAGCTTCTAGTATATAGTCTATTATTCGCTTGCGATAGAGGCATCTTTTATCTCCCCCATACAATGCCACGTATTCTGGCGTTAGTGCTACCTTCCCTTATAATACTTATCTTACTGCTAAAATATATGTTATCGTCAAAATAACCTTCGTCTGCTGGAACTAACATTCCTGTTGATGATGTTGCATCTTCGTCAAATGCTATATATGCTCCTGCTGTCTCTACTACAAAAGAAACTTTGTTCCCTTCTTCCATCTTCCCTGTTAAATCTAATGCTGTTTCTACAGTACTACCTGATGTAGTATGTGTAAACGTTGCATGTTTTTGATAAGCTTGGAGTAATTCAATTTCCTGCCTCCAAGGAGCTTTATCTGCCATTTGCTACCTCCTGCTTTTTAAACTTTAATAAAGTTGGTTTATAATTTCCTAAGTTATGTGTCCTAACATTTTCTTTCCCATTAGGCATAACAAAACCTTCTTGAGAAGCAATAGCTGCCATAGAAGTATAAGTTGGTTTAGACAACTCATCTCTATAAGCTTTATTCAACTGTCTTACGTAAGATAATTCTTTCATCATATCATCTAAAGTATTACTCATGTCCGTAATAATATCAGCTTGTTTAGAAATTTTAGTTTCTAAAGTATTTTTAGATTTATGTGTATTAGTACTTTCAATTTCCATATTACTAATCCAATCCCTTAGTTTTGCCTCAATTGATTTTATTTCTTCTAACTGAACATTTAATTCTTTGTTCTCTACTTCGTAATAAGTTACTAAGTCTATAAAAGATTTATTCTTTTCAATTAGTTCTTTATTTATTTTACTCGTTTCATCAGCAAAACTTTTAAGTTCTTTATTTTTATTAGAAACTTGTTCAAAATCAACCTCTGTAGATTGTTTTAACGAAACGGCTTCTTTGGTTTGTTTTTCTAATTCATTATTAGATTGCTGAAAGTTTTCTAATTGTTGTCTTAGTAAATTAACTTCTTGTGATTGAGAAACTGTTTTACTTCTAAGAGTTTGTAATTCATTTTCTTTAACACTAGCACTTCCTTTTGCAGCTAAGTACTGTTCTTTTAAATCTGGAATTGTTTCTACTTCTGTTTGAAGAATAGAAAGATTTTTTTCTAACTCATGAATTTTTTCTCTGTTTTTGTCAGCTTCAACTCTTTCTAATTTTAAGTTATCTTCAATAGCATTAAATTTAGAAACCGCATCATCTCGTTCAGCTTCTATTCGTCTGTAATGACCTAGTTGAGAATTAAGTTCTGCAATCTCTGCTTTATACTTAAGTTCAGCAGCATCATTGTTTATGACTATTTTATTTGAACGGGCGGTTTTTTTAGGTTTAGATTGGAAATCTCTAAGCTTCATAAATTTCCTGTGCCTCTCCTGCTATAAAAGGATTGCCAGAAAACTCTCTAGAGTTGTTTAAATTAATTATCCATGAAACTGGACTTTCTGCTTTAGAAACCATTCTAATATTTCCTGATTCCTCTATACTAATATCACCCTCAACAATCATTTCTATATGAGCTTCGTGTTGTGGGGCGTGACACTGTAAGTTAAATGAATTAGAAGCTTTGTGGTAAAAAATATCTGCTACTGGAATATCTTTGTTCACAGGTTCTCTTTGAAACGCTATAGGAACTAAATAACTTTGAGGTTCTTTTTTAGGAGCCTCTTCAAATATAGGTTCTAGTGTTTTTTTAACTGTAGTGCTTTTAGCTTTTGCTTTTTTTGATTTACTTGATTTTGGACTTGCCATGTGTAAATCCCTCCTTATGGGCTTTTCGCCTTGTGCTTGTTGTTTTTTTAGGTTTATAATGAGTAAACCCTTCTTTCCTTCGCTGTGCTGCTAGGTCTGTCTCACCCTTAAATCTTCTTCCAGCACCCTCAAATCGTATTCGTCCTTTACCGTGACCACTAACACTTCTTTCTCTAGCACCCACACCCGAACCTCTAATTCTTTTCCTACCACCACGAGCTTGATAAGTTTGCCCAAAATTTTCAGGTTTTACCCATCTATGTGATGTAGGGTCAAATCTAGCTCCTGCAAAGGGAGGAACAGACATTACCTTTTCAAGAAAAGTATTTGCTTGCACTGCATTTTTAACAGGTGTCCTTCTCATGTATGTGTCAGCACTGTCTCTTGTTTTAAAGAATTGCTGCATTTTTTCAATAGCGTCATCTTTTCTTAGTCTGCGACCTTTTTTTCTCATTGCTTGTTGTATTTGTCTTTCAAATTCTCTTTGTTGGGCTGGGGTAGGTTGTCCCATTCCTCTGGTGACATCCCCACTTAAATACCAACCTGCCAAAGCAGCTAACTCTGGAGATATGCGTTTTTCAAGTTTGGTTGATTGCTCAGATTTTTTTAGCTGTTTAAAAATATTTTCCATGATTATATTATTATACTAGTTTTTCTAGTCTTTCCAAAATGTCTTGGCGTTGTTTATGTAATAACTCGTCACTAGGCATTTGTTTTGCCATTCTGCCTGCTTGTCTTGCCGTACGGGCTACTCTTTTAGAATGTTTACGCTCAAAGTCTTCTCTATTTCCTAAACGTTTATCTGCTACAGTTTGACCGGCTTTTCTCCTATGATTTGAATGAGTAGGTGGTTTATTTGTTGCATTAAATCTGTTGTTAGAAGCTTCATAATAATTCCAACCATGATTTTCCATAGCGGTTCTAGCTCTTTGTTTATGGGATTGTGGAGCTTTTTTCTTTCTACTCCCATACAAGGGACCCGTGTTTGTTTTACCTGTTTTTCGATTTAGTGTTCTATTTACTTTACCTCTACGTTCTTGGGTACTGGGGTCTCGTAAAGCTGTTAGATATGTTTGTATTCTTTCCCACCCTTTTTCTCCGGGCTTAGTAGTTGTAGGTACACCATCATATTTTGCTGCTAACCATCTTGCTAAACCTTCAGGGTTTTCTATATCATCTGCTTTAAATAAATCACTGAATCTTTGTGACATAGTTTTTCCGGGCTTCCTACGAAGTTCCGTACCTGTCTGTTCCCAAACTTTTGGGTTTGGTCTACTCCTTTGTCGTATGTTTCCTTTATCATCAATATCAGTATAGCTTATAGTATCTGGTTCTGTTGATACAAACTCTCTAAGTCTTTCACTTGCTGTTTTTCCCGCTTGTGAAACTTTGCCAGCTCCTTTTTTACCGGTGCCCGTAATTCTTCCTATTCCAGCTTTTCCTGCTTGGGCAACTTTACTAGCTCCAGTCTTTCCAGCTTCAGCAACTTTACCTGCTCCTGCAGCAGTAGCTCCAGCAACTTTACCCGCTCCAGCAGCGGTGGCTCCAGCAACTTTAGTAGCACCTTCTTTAGCAGCCCCAGCTGTGCCTCTCGCAACATCAGCACCAACAGATTCACTTACTTGTGTTTTCGCAGCTTTAGCTCCCTTAGCAGCAGCTCCTGCGACTCTACCAGCAGCTCTACCAACAGCTTTCCCAGCTCCTCCAACTGTTCCTGCAAACATTTCTCCTGCACCTACAGGAGATGGCGATGGGTCTGTAAACGCCCTTCCAACTTTCGCCCCAGTTTCTTTTATTTTTTTAGCTCCAGCAGTAGCGGCTCCTGCAACACCTTTAGCACCAGCAGCAACTCCTTTAGCTCCCGCAACAACACCTCTACCAACTGCTTTACCAGCATCAATTTCTGCTTGACCTGCTGCACGGGCAGTGTCTATAATTGCTTCCCCATATTGTTGAGGTGTAACTTTACCCCCAAAAATAGATGGAGAACCCTCTGAATCGTCGACTTCACGTCTGTCGTAAAACATACCCCCTTGAGGACCTTTATATGTTCTAACACCTTCGGGGGGTGTACCATAACCTCTAAATTCATTAGGTATATCACTACCTTCGTAATCTTCGTCCCCAGTAGCATCAGTACTTGTAGGTTTCTCTGGAGCTTCTTGTGTTTCTTTAGGACCGCCCCAAAATTTACCTTCTGGGTCTATTTCTCGTAGTTTAGCCACTGGACCATACTGGTTGAAGTGCCCTTTGTAATTTTTAGCTTCGTCACCTTTCAATCCTTGAAAGTCTGCTTCCAGTAAATTCATGTGTTCCTCTGAACCAAAATCAGTTACTTTCTGACCGGCTACTGTAAGTTCACCTTTATTTACAAATTCTGTGTATTGATTTTGAGCTTTTTTCGCATCTGCCCCAATTTCAATTAATTTAGCAGCAGCTGCGTCATATTTATCAGCCGTTGCCCGTGTTATTTTACCTGCCTTACTAATTTGATGTAAGTCTCCCATAAGTTTTTGATACATTAATGTACTTCTTCTTTTTTTAGCTACATCAGTTTGATTAGATTTACTTTCATATGGACCTACAGCATTTATATAATCCATTATATTTTTATCTAAAAAAGATTTTGAATTAATTATAGAGTCTACTCGTTTCTCAATTTTAGCATCAGCTTTTTGTTGGTTTAAGGTATCTTTTTCAGACTGTTTTTGTTCTTGGTCGTCAATTTTCTTCCCTTCTGTAGTCATTTTGTTGTGCTCATCTCTAAGTTTTTTTCGTAACTTATCAGCACCCATACTTCTTAGTTCTTCTTCAAAATCTTCTTTGCTTCCAAAAGGATTTGCTTGCTCACCAGTCCCATGAGTTTTAGCGTATAAATAATCAAATACACCGCTTTCTTTAGCTGTATTAATTAAATCATCTTCAGGGGAAGTAGCTTCACTTTTGGTTTTAGCAGAATCTCCAGCTTGCTGTTTAGATTTATCTTTAGCTTGTTGGTTAGAGTCACCACCCGGAGGTGGGATATAATCTTCATCAGTAAATGTTCCCGACCCACTACCATTTGTATATCTCCATCCGGGTTCTTTATTATTTTCATCAGTGTAAGATTGTTCATAGTTACCATGCATAATTGGTAAATTATCTGGGTTAGATGGGTTACTGTCGCCCTCAAACTTTTCTCCTGCAGATATTCTGCCAGAAACAACATTAGCTTGGCTTGGTCCCTTACCTGAATTATTAGTAATTTCTACATAATCTTGAGCGTCTAATGGGGTTTGTAAGTTTTCCGGTTTTTTTAGTGCTTTATCTCCCATAAATGAAGGGGAGTATGCAGATACAAAAGTTTTAAAATCATTTTCTAAAGAAGCACTTTGATTTTTTAAATGTGATTGAAAAGAATTATTGTACCCACTAAAAGAATATCCGTGTAGATGGCTATAATCATCATCTGTCATACTACCTGATTCAACTTTATCGGCAAGTTTTTCGATTAGTGAAGATTTATGTCCCTTATAGTCACTTTGATTTTGTCTTCGTTTTTGTTCTAAAATTATTCTATCTCCAGAAGATTTATAGTTATCTAAAACTTTTTGCCTTCTTTGGTTTCTTGCGGCTTCCTCTTCAGCTTCTTGCTGTTCACGTGTTTGAAATTCTAAGGGTTCACTTTCGCCTGAAGTTTTTTCAGTTTCTGTTTGTCCACCTGCAGGTTCGGGTTTTGATTCTACGCTTTCGGATGGGGCATCATCAGGGTCATGTTGCCTAAGTAAAGCTTCGTTCTCAGTAAAATCTGGTACTTCTGAAGCTATAGCATTATCATAATTACTTATGTGTTCGTCAATGAGGGCTTCAGTTAAAGTCTTCTTACCCATTTCATCATAGTATTTATTTAATTCATTTGTTTGATCTGTTAGATTTTTACGAGTACTAATATTTTTGTTAGTAAACCATTTTTTACTAGTTTCAGTATTTTCAAAAACTCCATCGTCAACTAACTTTTGATGTTGTTCTTCAACTTCTTTATCTGAAGGAGCTAAATTAATATATGTTTTAGGAAAATGTTTGTCATAATTGTCTTTCGTTAAATTAACATGGTTGAATGAAGAAGGTAAGTTAAAGTCCCCATGTTCGTTTGTTGCTAACACGTGGGCAAAGCCTAATGGTGATATCCGTTTACTATTACCCAAAAGATATCCATTTCTTCTTAATGTTTTCAGTCTTTGGTTATTACCTTCTACGGTCACAGGATTTTTCTGTAACAATGTTTGAAACACTTTTTCTTTTTCTTCAAGAGGTAATGAATAAACATGTTTATTAATAGCATCCATCGCCTCATCTTCTGGACCAGTTAAAGTATCATCATCCCCTCTTAGAATATTATCTGTTAACGTAAATAAATTGTTTTTAAGATTTTGTTTTTGCTCTTCCGATAATTTTTTAATCCTACTGTCAGCAGCCCAACCTCTAGGAGGTTTATCCTTTGCATCTTGTCTAAACTTATCTGTATAGTTATTATTAAATAAACTATTAAAAGCACTATTAAGGTCCGCATTTGAATAATCATCGGGACTTTTTAAAGGTTTCTGTTTTAATAAAACTATATCATCACTAGATTTTTTCATCTGTTCTAAGTGATTAAATAAAGAATTGATTGGGGATTCGTCTGGGGTTGTTGCCATAGCTAAAGCTTTAGCATTGTTATCGTATTGACGAGCCCTGTAACTAGCTTCCATTCGAGCTGCTTGTTCTCTAGTCTGACCGGGCTTAATATCAAGCTCTGGGTCTTTTACTAAAGCGTTATAGAATTGTTCAACTTTATTACTTGTAGTCATAATAGTTTAATAGTATATAAATTATTATACTTTAGCAATCCCAATTTACTTTAGGAGTGTTATCGTCTTTTTTATTTTCTAACCACCATTTAGTTGTATTTTTTGTACCACCAAAATATTCGATGGCATGTCCTTCTTCAATAAGCAAATCGTTTAGATTTATCCCATCAGCATAAATAGTGCCCAAGATTCTTCCGTATTTTCCTCTGGCTTTTTTGTCAATTGCTGTACGGAGGGATAAAGTCTCACCTTTTTCCAAGAGCTCTTTAAGCCTAGCTTTCGCAGCAAGTCCATATTGTTTTTCCTCTAAGTCTCTAGTTCTAGATTCTGGTGTGTTTAAACCATACAATCTAATTCTTTGTTTTTTTAACATAACTGAAAAACCTAAATCTAGGTGTACATCAATTGTGTCTCCGTCTACTACTCTGTCTAATTCAAATCTATATTCATACATAATTTTACCACTTTACCTTGTCTGCCCAATATGCAGCACTCATCTTGCCTCGTTTTATATTTTTCTTGTGTCTGGCTTTAAAAGATTTTCTTCTAGCTTTTTCAGCCGGGGTGTCAGACTTTTTAGCTTTACCTTCACCGCTAACCCCCTTTTGTCCAAACCTAATCAGTTTTACTTTCTCACCCTCTTTCGCAAGTACCGCATGAGATTTCTTAGGGTGTTTGGGGGTTCTTTTGGGTTTGTTATAACCACTAAACGTTTCGTCTCCTCTTGTTATTGCTTTGAATATATTAAGAGCGTACTGCCTTGCGTTCATTTCGTCTAACCTTTTGTTCACAGACATAACATATTTTATTGCCTGACTT
>TARA_R100000353_G_scaffold59740_2_pt1 | contig 10545 bp, 3 predicted proteins | sample TARA_R100000353 | Tara Oceans TARA_R100000353 (sample SAMEA2620663) | marine metagenome | biome: marine biome (ENVO:00000447); feature: surface water layer (ENVO:00002042); material: "saline water (ENVO:00002010), including plankton (ENVO:xxxxxxxx)" | depth 5 m | reverse complement strand
TCCAAATTTTAAACCTTTCCCTGCCATCTGAATAAAGGCGTTAGAACTTCCTGCCATATTGGCAAACAAACCCCCTAAAGAAGAAATTCCAGAGCCTAAGTTCATCATACTTCCTAGACCTTTTAACATTAACTTTCCAATACCCGGAAGAACAAAAGACATAGCAATCTGCCCTAAGATTCCCATCTTACCCATAAACTTTCCAAATTTTTGGAAACCTTTCTTTATTCCTTTTCCGATTTTTTTAAAGGTCTTTTTTACACCTTTCCAAACTTTTGAAAAAAATCCCATTTTATTCTCCTACTATGATTCTATTATTTGTCCGAATTTATTGCGTCTTTCCTCTAAATCTACGCCACTTCCAACATTACCAGCATCATCTTCTGTCGTAGTGTTTCCTTCGCCAGTTGCAGCATATCCGCCTGTAAAAGTAATTCCCATTAATTTTTCCATCAAATCAAACATAACTTCTCTTTGATCTGAATATTTAGCGTCAGTTAGGAAAGCTTCACTTTGCATAGCAGAATTAATCATGGCTACTTGACGTTCTTGATAGGTAAGTTCTCTAGTAAAATCTTTATTCAGATTATCTCTTAACTCTTGCCACAAGAAAGCACTGTCTCTAGAGCTTAAGCCAAAAGCATTAGCAGCATTTGCTGCGTTTGCAGCGTTTTGTGCTGCAGTATCTACCATATTAGCTTTTCTACGCCATTCTACATTAGATTGTTCAACAGCTTGAGCATTAGCAGCATTCCATTGTTCTCTATTACTTTCTAATTGTGCATTAAATCTAGAAATTTCTGCTGAAATAGTAGCATTAATTTTATCTACTTCTATTTCATTTTCAGCGTTCAGAGCTTCAATTCTATTCTGCTCACTTACGTTAAACTGCTCCATAGTGTTGGCTTGAACAGCATTAAACTTAGACATATCAGCACCCAAGTTAGCCATAAACTGATTTACCTGATTTTCAGAAGTAGCATTGAATTGCCTAGAAGCATTTTCAGCAGATTGATTAGATAAAATTCTTTGTTGTTCAAGTTGTTGATCTAAAATAACAGCCTGCTGTTCGTTGCTTAAATTAGCCAAATCCATCTGTAAAAAGTTTCTGGCATTTTGTATTGAAGCTTGAGTTTTTAAATCAGCAGCTTGCATATCCATAGCCGCTAAAGTTGCAGCATCTTGCATTACAGTCTGTTGTCTGTTATTTAAATCTGTAACAGTCATAGTTTGTAAGAATTTACTGTTAGCTATTTCAGTCTGTTGTTCAAAATCAAACTGCTTCATGTCTAAGTTAGCATTTACTTGAGCATTAAACATAGCTGCTGATTGTTGATTACTTAGATTAGCTAGGCCCATCTGTTGGGCAAGCTGTGCATTAACTTCCCCAGCCCTCATACGTTTCTCAAACATTTCTAACTGAGCTACATTTTCAGCAGACATGCTTTCAGAATCAGCTTGATTCTTAGATTGAAGATTTGCTAATTCTATTTTTTCTTGCATACTTAACTTAGCTAAGTCTGCTCTTTGTTTAAACTCTTCGTTCTGAGACATAACTTGAACATAATTGTTCAACTCTTGAAAACGAAATCTATTTTCTTCAGTAAAGTTTGCAGCATCTGTAGAAATTCTATCTTGAAGCTCAGCAAGTTCTATCTGTTGTTCGTTAGCTAGATTAGCAAGATCCATCTGTTGAGCCAACTGAGCATTAGTTTTTCTAAAATCTACTAAAACATTTAAGTTAGCAAGACGTGTCTGCTGTTCTGCTGTCATATTAGCTCTAGAAGTTGCGTTCTTTTCAGAAAGTTCTGCAAGCTCTACTTTTAATTCAGCATCTAAGTTAGCTTTTTCTACATCTTGATTTAGTTCCGCCTGTCTAATTTTACGAGAAATTTCTGCATTATATTCGGCAAGTAAAGACTGCTGAGCATTACTTAATGATTCTGAGTCTGCTCTATTTAAAGCTTCTAAATTAGCTAATTCTATCTGCTGTTTATTGCTAAAATCCTGTGCTATAATCTGTTGACGCATTTGTGCTTCTTGAGTAGATTCTTGAAGCCTAGCGTTTAAGTTAGCAAGCTCTACTTTTTGTGCAGCGTTTAAGTTATCTGAAGAAGCATTATCTGCAGCCGTCAATTCAGCCAAAGAAATTTTTTCATCTGAGCTAAAATTAGCTAACTCAGCTTGTTGACGAAGCTGGGTATTTTCTGACATTATACGAGCATAATTTTGAAGTCTCGTTAATTCAAAACGATTAGCTTCAGTAAAGTTTGCTGCGTCTGCTGCTGATCTGTCAGCTAACTCAGCCATTCTAACCTGCTGCTCATTAGACATATTTGCCATATCCATTTGTTGAGCAAGCTGTACGTTAGTCTTTTTAAAATCTACTAAAGTTTGTAATCTTACAAGACGTTCTTGATTTACAGAAGACATCCTATCCCGAGAAGCTACATTTAATTCAGTAAGATGTTTCAGTTCAACTTGAAGTCTGCTATTTAAGTTAGCTTTCTCCATATCTTGATCAAGGTCTGCTTGACGCATAACTTTATCTATTCTAGCGTTATATTCGGCTAATCTCATTTGTTGATCAGCACTCATATTTTGGCGTTCTTCAGCATTAAGATATTCTAAATTTGCTAAATCTTTTTGCTCTGCGCTACTAAAAACACGAAGAGTAGTTTCTTGCCTCTGTCTAGATTCTTGTTGTGCCCTTTCCTGCTCAAAACTACTACCAGTCAAACGCGCAGTTTCTTCTAACTGTTTAGAAGTTACAACTGCTTGCTGCTCAAATTCACCTTGTCTTATTCTAACCTGCTGAGCCATCTGTGCTGTTTGAGAAGCTGCTGTCTGCATATTAGCAAGATTTGCAAGACGTTGAGAAGCCACCTGTCTAGATCTTTGAAGATTAGCTTGTTGTCTATTATCAAGATTTTGCTGTGCCCTTTGTTGTAGAGCTTGAGCATTGCTCTGAGCCATTGGTAAAGCACTTTGAATAATTGCATTAAATAAAGCATCACGACCTACTGTAGAAGCAGACAAACCTCTACGAGCCATCATTTGTTCTATAGCATCTACTGCAGGTCTTGCCCACGTAGGAGTCTTGCCTTCTTCCATTCCTGCCAGAAGACCTTCCATTTGTACAGATACTAAAGCTTCTTCAGGAAGAGCCGCCACTGCTGCCTTAACTTCTTGAGGTTCATTGTCTAATTGAGCCGTTACCGTTGCAGGATCATCTAGAACAGCGGCTGTAATTTCTTTTGGCAGATCAACAACTACTTCTGCCATTCCTTCGGCTGCTACGGTACGCTCAGTTCCAGTAACGGCTTGCATTTTAGCAGCAGCCATAGTAGGAATACCACCAATTTGTGCAGCATCACCTATTGGAGGTGCCCCAAGAATAGCTTCTCTACCTTCAAGATCTATAGAAGGTGCTTCTCCAAGCTGTCTCTCAATCCTTTGAGCAGCTTCTCCTGTTTTGGCTTCTCTTTCTTTAACTAATTCAAAAGCTGGTAAGTTTTCAAGATTAGTTTCTTCAGCAACTGCTTCATCAAATTCACCAGCAGTCAACGGACCTCTTGTTTCTTTTAGTGCCGGGCTAACATCGTCCATTGTTGCTGCATCAGGAGCAGCCACTTCATTAGCTGTCCTAGCTTCTCTTGTTTTAAACCCAAGAGGATCAAATTTATCTATAGCTTCTTCTTCAGCTTCGGGCGTCTTTTCTACACCATAATATTTTGCCTCTGCTGCAGTTTCTGAGGGAGCCAAACCAAGACGATCTTCATAGTCTTTAGTAGCTGCGTCTCCTGTCTGTTCTTTTCTTTTTACTATTTGATCTTTATACTCAGGAAGATCTTCTAAGGCAACCCCACGCTCTTGAGCAAGATCAGTAAGTCTTGCAATAACTTCTGGCGATATTTGCCTACCAGTTCTAGTAGTTACAGTAGGATCATCTACATCTGCAATCTCATAAGTTTCATCAGTAGTAACACCTTCAGCATATTCAGAAGTTACTTCGGGTTGTTTATTAAGCCATTCGTCATAAGATTTTGCTATAGCTGGATTAGGCCACCACTGACCGTCGGAAGATTGAGTCATAACAGTAGGTGATGCAATATCATCACCTTTTTTAAATTCGTCACTTGCTAAAAATCTTTCTTTTTGTTCTTCAGGAGAAAGTTTTCTTCCCGGCCTTTCTGCTGCGGTTGCTTTTGCGGCTGCTTCTTGTTCTGCGTCTCTTTGTGCAGCAGTAGTAGCAGTTACACTAGCAGAAGCGGCTGTAGGTTCTTTTGAAACAGTTCCAATAGCAGCTTCAATAGCAGCTAAATCTTTAGCTTCAGCAGCATCATAAGTTGCAGCTTCTAAATCCATTTCTGTGGCTGGTGCAGTTTTTAACCATTTTTCATAAGCATTTTTTTGGGCACGATTATTCCACATCTGTCCATCAGAAGAAAAAGTAACTCCCTCAATTCCTGAATATGTTGGAATATTTTTAAAAATTTCAGTATCTATAAATCTTTTTTTCTGTTCTTCAGGTTTTAAAGTTCTTCCGGGAAGATCGGCTCTTGCCACTTCTCCCGTTTCTGCTGTAATAGCTGTAGGATCGTCAACTGCTGTTGCTGTTGCTTGAGGAGCTTTAGGCTGATCCTTTAACCAAGCTTCGTACTCTGCTGCTGCACCGGGAGTAGGCCACTCTAAACCGTCAGAAGATTTTGTTATTACTTGTGAATCCATTAAACGACCATCACCATATTTTAAAGGATCATAGTCTTCAGATTGCTTATAAGCTTTAAAAGCGGCAGCACTTTGATCAGGAGTTAAGTTTGTAGCCAGTTGTTGAATGTCAGATTCTTTAGTTACTGTTCCTGTAGGATCTAAAGTTTCTGATTCAGGCTGTTCTTTAAGCCATTCTTCATAAGCATCTCTCTGGAGTGGATTAGGCCACCATTGACCGTCAGAAGATTGAGACATGACATTAGGTGCTAAAAGATCTTCACCTAATTTAGATGCGTCACTGGCTAAAAATTTTTCTTTCTGCTCCTCAGGAGTAAATGTTCTATTTTGTAAAATAGTATCTACTTCCCGTTTTAAAGCAAGAGAACCATCGTCTTGATAGAGTTGTTCTCCACTCTTTTTAAAAGTTTCTCTAAGCTCATCATCTGGAGGAGAATAGGGGGGGTTTTGATTATCAGTCACGTCATCTCCTTTATTTTCATTATTAGATCCCGGCCTATTACCGATAGTATCACTACTACTTTCGTCATTTATAACTTCACCATCATCACCAACCTTAATAGTGGAACCGCTACCTCCTTGACCACTACCACGATCACCTGTATTACCACTAGAACCGGGGCCAGTATCTATATAAGATTGATCATCATCTAAAACTCTACCATCCTCACGTATTGGAGCTAGAAAATTATCTTCTCTATCTACAGCTTCTTCCCATGATTCTCCAGCTTCACCGGCGTTGTTTTGAGCAGCTTCTGCTGCGTCTGCTGCTTCGTTAGCTTCTCGTGCCCAGTCAACAGGTTCCCCAGAGTCGCGGAATAAAGCTTCTTGACCTTCATCCTTTCTAAAGTGTCCAGTCATCATGTCCATAACTTGACCAGTTCTACCTATAACACCGGCAGCTAAGGATAAACCTGTTCCAATAGCAGCGTCTTTTATTACCAGCGTTGCGTCTATAATAGCACTAAGAACAGTACCAATTATGTTACCACCGCCATCATCACCGTCGCCTTCATCACCTCCTGAATCACTACCGGGCTGAGGCTCACTTTCTACTACAGGGACAGCAGAAGCAGCACGGCGTTCTAAACTTTTTACAGCTTGTTGCATAGCAGGCTGCTGAAGAGCAACTTGCATTACTTGTCTAACTTCTCCAGCTAAATTATTAAGAGCTTGTTGTTGTTGTTCTGGAGACATTCCAGAATTTATAATTTCTTGAGTTTTAGCTTTTAATTCTTGTACTTTTGGATCTTTTTCTAGTTGAGCTATAGTAACTTTTTCTAAATTTTCAACTTCCTTTCTAGTTTCTTCAGGAACTTGTTCTTTTATTTGTTGAATTGGCCCAACAGTTCCACGACCTTGAGCATCTTCCCATGCTTGTTGTCTTTCACTATCGGTATATTCAGGAAGATCAACTGGACTTTTATTAGGTTTAGCCATATTAGAATCGGCAGGACTTCCCGGTGGACGTGTAGGACGAGGCGTCTGAGGTTGCGGTCCCATCATCGTCGGAGCAGGTTGTGCTTTTCTCCTTTCTTTCATACGGTCATATTGCTCTCTGTCATCACGCCAGCTTGGCTTTCTGCCACCAAAAGCTCTTCCGCCACCATAAGCTTCAACACGACCACCAGACCTCAGATCCTGTCTGGAAATACCAGCACGCGCTCTAGCTTTTTTAAAGCTTTTAGTATTTCTCTGAGATCTTTTCTTACTCATATTAAATCCTTAAATAATGTAACTACTATAGCCCCTGAGGTAGTGAGGACCGTGCCAATAAGTAACCATGCCACGCGCTCCCAACGGGCTGCATGCGAGTCAGTCTGCTTTCTAAGCTCTCGTAATTCATAGGTTGCTTCCAACCATCTTTCACCGCATTCTTTTTCGTGTTCTGCGATTTTCTGGAGAGCTTGCATAGCGAGTTCATTGGGAGATATTTCACTCATTTTACCAAGGTGTACCAGATTTTACAGGGGGACTTACTTTTGCATTTATTGATTCTTCTATGCGCTCTTCAATTTCAGCTTTATTTACTTTTGTATATAACCATTCCAAACACTTTGCTTCAGTTAAGTCGCTATAAGCGATAAACCCTGACGCGTCTGCCCCTATCTCGTCAAGCTCGACAGAACCATACTGGTCTGCGGTGTGTAACTCTCCATTAGCTTCTTTTGAGTCGGAGCATCGCCAATGTACATTTTTGACGATTTTGTCCGAATTGTTCGTGTACTCCAAAGTTCCAATTTGCCATGTAGCCATTATTTAATCCTCCAGCAATTCTATTCTTTCGGTTAGTGATTCAATCAAAGACTGTTGCTCTTGTATTGCCGCGACAAGCGTAGGCACTAATTTTCTCAGGTCTACAGCTTGAGGGTCTATGTCACCAACAGTGCCCCTGTCTTTAGTGGCTTCCGTTATCAGCGCATCTTTTTCCCCTGTAACGGCATAAGGGATAACTTTTTGCAACTCATGTGCAACAAATCCCTCATGTGTTTTGTCAGGATGACTGATGAAATTAAACGTCGAGGGCTTTAACGCTTTAATTTTTTTCAGCGTGTCAGTCAACGGCGCTATGTTTTCCTTCAGGCGATAATCGGAAACATCAGCCAGAGTGATATTGTTGGCGTCAATTCCGATGCGCCCTGCTAAATCACCTTGATAACGGAAAGCCATTCCGTAATCTTGTGCGGAAGGCACGCCAATGGTTAAGGCTGTAGTCGTCCCCTGAACAGAAATCCCGGAGGCACCAGTTAGCGCAACACCCGCTGTATCGGCCCCCGCCGGATTAGTATTAGTAGTACCAACTAAAAAGTTTCCGCTGTTGTCAAGAATGACTTCGTCATTCCCGGAATTATTGTAATTGATGCGTAGCGAGTCGTCAGTGTGCGTATAAACCGCATAGTAGTTTGCCTGATCGTCGGTTGTATATAGCAGCAGCTTGCCGTTCAAGTTGAATGATGTTGAACCCTGAAACCGCGCTACCTCGCTGCCGTCGTCTTTGAATAAAAGGTTACCACCTCGATAGTCAATATAGCCATTGGACGAATCTGTCGGCGGCATAATGCGTAGTTGGCGACTACCGGGATTTGACGATGCATTAGCCTCAAGGATCATCATTCCCGCCGCAGGTGGCTCGCCTTGAATTTTCACGTGCACGGGTGTGTCGGGCGAAGTTTCACCGATCCCAACATAGCCCGTCGAATCAATAATCAGCCTCATGTCTGTGTCGACATTGGCGTTGTCTGTATCAGCAACAGCAATGAAAAAATAATTTTCCCGCTCTGATGCGTCAGTTGCTCTTGTGCCTAAATAAACAGGAATATAGCCGTTGCCTGCATCGTCGTTCTTAAAGCCCAGAGTTGTGGTGTCGTCGTCTGCCCCATTTCTGTTGGTTATCATAAAAGGGACGACATCTACGCCATCTTGCCTGACTTCCAAGGCGTGCCCAGTGCTTGTAACGCCTATACCCACGTTACCCGCTGTGGTTATTCTCATGGCCTCGGTGGGAGTAATAGAGGCGTCTTTGGTCCTGCTGGCATCTGCACCAACGTAAAACTTTATTCCGTCATCCGACCAACTATCAAGCTCTATACCTGCATAGCCGTAAGTCCCCGTGTACGGAGATCTAAAGCCAGCGGCCCCGTCTGCCGGTTTTAATCCTGCACCCAGAATAAGAGATGCAGTGCCATATTCTGACCATATGGTCGTGTAATGAGCGTCTGACGATGTTCCGCCCCAAGCAATGCCTTTGTTAGCTGTTCCACTACCAAGATCCAGAGTCGAGGCCGGATTTGTGGTTCCAATGCCCACCTCGCCGTTGCTATCAATAATCACGCGCTCAAGTGAGTTTGTCCGAAAACTCATCATGTCGTTGGGGTGAGAATATCCAACCATCCCCGCGTATCTAGCAACACCTGAAGTTGAATCTGCGAACAGCAAATAGTTTGTGTGATCGCCAGTCGCCGCTATGGTGATACCGCCTTCGGAAGGCCCAGTAACAACTAAATCTTTTGCGTAGTAGTCTGAAGGATTAGTAACACCGATCCCGACATTCTGCGACGTATCAATGGTGAGAGCAGTCGTGCTGTTACTAGCCAACAACAAATTATGATTACTATACGTCCCTACAACTCCCTCAGTGTTCTGTGCATAAGCCAACAAAGTGGCGTTATTCGTTGTATCTACAAGTCTTACGGTAGGACTATCAGCAGCTTCAATATGGAAATAACTCGATGGGGAAGTAGTCCCTATACCTAAGCGCGAAGCACCTCCCAAAATAAGGTCGTCTGTGGACTCATCCCACAGCATGTAAGACCCAGATGTAGCCCCAAAGAATTTAACATCGTAGCCAGTGTCGTCTGCACCTACCGTGACCGTGCTATCAATCTGAACGGCACCGTCAATATCTACGGCATCGAGGTTTGTCGTCCCGTCAACGTCAATATCGCCGCTAATATCAAGGTTTGTTGCTGTAACTGTCCCCGTAACGCTTATCCCGCTGGAAGACGTAGAAAGTTTTGTACTGTCGTCGTGCTTTAGAACTACAGCGCCGTCGTCATTAAAGATTGCGTAGGTCTCATCAACGTCTCCATTTGTAAAGGTAATATTTCCTGATCCAGCAATATACAAATTGCCAGTTCCGACATCCTTGATATAGCTGTTGCTACCATTGTGGTACAGCTTGAGGTCATCGCCGCCGCCAAGTCTTAGCTCTTTGCTGTCAGCGAGAGAAACATGACCAGCGAACGTGGCGTCCTGCGTATCTTCTAGCGTCAGCGCAAGAGTGGCGTCTGTATAAAAGAAGAGCTTACTAGTAGAGTTATTCCCAGCAATTCTTTCGCCGTAGTCTCCAAAACCCAACCAGTTCCCACTAGTAACACTCAAGTTATTAGCAGTTACGTTGCCAGAAAGCGTAGTAAGACCTCCAACAGTTAATGTAGATGCCATATCTACAGCACCATCAATGTCTACTACATCAAGGTTAGTAGTGCCATCAATATCCACATCACCTGAAATATCCAACGTAGCAGCATCTAACTCACCAGTAATCGTAAAGTTGCGAATGCCTGTGTAGTCTTTGTTAGAATCAAGAATAACTGCTTTGGAAGCTATAGCAGTACCTACAGCAGTGCTTCCTAAGTCTAAGGCGTTTAGTTCACTTAGTACGGCTGTTATACCATCTAAGGTATTAATCTCAGCCGCTGTGACTGTTACACCATCTAAAATATTTAATTCTGCTGTTGTAGCTGTTACACCGTCTAAAATATTAAGTTCTGCTGTTGTAGCTGTTACACCGTCTAATATATTAAGTTCAGCAGTAGTACTAGTAACACCGTCTAAAATATTTAATTCTGCTGCAGTGCTAGTAACACCATCTAAAATATTTAATTCAGCAGCAGTAGCAGTTACAGAAGTTCCGTTAATAGAAAGTGCATCAGTTTCTAAAGTTCCGTCAATATCTGCATCACCTGAAATATCTAAAGAACCTGCATCAAGTTCTCCAGTTAATGTAATGTTTCGGAAACTTGATACATCTTTATTAGAGTCTACCGTAACTACTTTACTAGCTACTACTGTACCTACAGAAGATCCAGTATCGCTATAGTTAAGTTCTGCTGTAGTAGCTGTTACGCCATCTAAAATGTTTAACTCTGCTGTAGTGCTTGTCACACCGTCTAGAATGTTTATTTCAGCAGCAGTAGCTGTTACACCATCTAAAATGTTAAGTTCAGCAGTAGTGCTAGTAACGCCATCAAGGATATTTAATTCAGCAGTAGTAGATGTTACACCATCTAAGATGTTAAGTTCTGCGGTGGT
>TARA_R100000353_G_scaffold176073_1_pt1 | contig 10597 bp, 6 predicted proteins | sample TARA_R100000353 | Tara Oceans TARA_R100000353 (sample SAMEA2620663) | marine metagenome | biome: marine biome (ENVO:00000447); feature: surface water layer (ENVO:00002042); material: "saline water (ENVO:00002010), including plankton (ENVO:xxxxxxxx)" | depth 5 m | reverse complement strand
TTGTAGGTCCTAAAACATCAGTACCTTCTTGTAAAAAATTTCTATAATTTTTATTAGCATACAAACCTTCTAAAGGATTTAATATAAGTTTTTCAGCATCTTTTCCTAAAATATCTTTTAATGTATCAGCTCCAAATTTTTCAAGACTTTGAACTTTAGTTCCTGTTAATGCTAAACCTTTTTCAAAATCTGCCCAATCTCCTACAATAGGACCTGATCTATTTTCTATTTGATCTGCAGTTTTAGCTAATCCATTTTCTTTTAAATATTTAGCTATGTCATCTAAAAAACTAGCATCAGCTTCCATTCTTGAAAGCTTTACCATACTATTCATATAATTTTTATATGGATCTTTTACTTCTCCCCACAATGCACGTACTTCTTTAACATCTGCAAGTTTTGTTCTTGGCTTATAAACTTTACTTGAACTACCTATTCCAGTAGAACCTGTTTTTCTAAAAGGATTAAACACATCACCTATAGTTTTTTCAGATAAGTTTCCTCTAGCTAATAATTTTTTAATAGCACCTTCCATTTTATCTTCAGGTATACCTATACGTCTTAAATATTTTTCAATACCTGCACGCACATCAGTAGGTATATCTTTTATTTCTCTTGAAAAAGAAGGATCATCATATATTCTATAAGATCTATTTAACCATACTTTCTTTTTATTAGGATCATACATAGCTTTTACTTTAGCATTTTTTATTCTTCCTGCTATAGGTTTTCTAGCTTCTCTTATATTTTTTGCCATTTCTCTAGCTATACGTGCTACATCAGGAGCTTCTTGTAATAATGTTCTTAATGCTGCTTGTTCACCATTTAATACTCCATTTACAAGAAGAGTTAATTGATCTGTGTTTAATGAAGTTTGTGCATTATCTATTGTCTTTGTTAAATCTTGAGCTAAACCATCAACTTCTTTTAGTGTTCGTTTTACTGCAGATTCTCTTTTAAGAATACGATCTCTTGTAAATTTATCTGTACCTCTTGTTGTACTAAATCCTCTATACAAAGCATTACGTATTCCTACTTTATCTGCAGCTTTACCTAGTAATGTTGTAGGTGCAACATCTATTGCTAATTGTTGTTTTTTAGCTTTATCTTTTTTCTTTTTAATTAACTCTAAAGCTTTTGCTCTATCCATAGGTGTTTTTAACTTTGCTAATCCAGCAAACATACCAACACCAGATAAATTTAAAGCTAAACTATTTAACTTTTGTACAACTTCTGAATCATTAGGATCAACTGCAAATTTATTTAATAGATTACTTACTTCTGTTCCTTTTAATCCACCATATTCATCAGCTAAATCTAACATAGCATTATAAGTATTTTCATCTGCAGAGTCTTCTGCTATTGTATATCCTGTAGCATATGAACCATAGTTTTCTAATCTATCTTTAAACTTTTTAGTTTGTTGTGCTTTAGGTCCTATAGCTGTAGCTTGCTTACCACCTATTACTACTTTACCACCTTTGATACCATACTTAATAGCTTTACCAGGTAAAAAGAAAGAGCCTATATCAGCAGCAACTCTTGATACTTCTGATCCAGTACCTTCACCCATATAAGGATCAAACATTCTATCCATATAATCTTCAGCAGCATCAGGTATTATATCACTAGCAAATTGACTAATAGCTTCTGTTGTTTTAGGAGCAATCATTGTTCCTATATCTTTTATATCTTCTCCTGCTTCGCCTAACATTCTACCAGCAATACGACCAAGAGCAAAGCCTTCAGGTCTAACAGTTTTACCTGAATCTATAAAAGATTTATATTTTTTATTAGCTTCTCGAAACTCTTCCATATCAATATTTTTTGATTCTAAATAAGAACGTGCTTTATTATAATCTAAATTTGGTATAGAATTTAATTCTTGTCGAGCTCTTTGATAAGTCTCTGATCTAAAATCCATTAATTAGAAACCTTCTTTTAAAGACAATATATCATCTGGTACAGCAGAATCTTCTATTTCTACATTATTTCCTGGAGGTGGTTTTTGTGGTAGATTAGCATCTAAATAACTTTTAGCTAGAGTTTGTACAGCTACTGTTACTTCTTGTTTTGTTAAATTATCTTGACTAATTTTTCTATCTTGCTGTTTAATTTGTGCTATAACTTCTTTATAAGCTCTATTCCATGCTGATGCTATTTGTTTATTTAATTCAGGTCTATTTTTATAAGCATCTCCTCCTAGTAAAGGCATCATAAGATTAACACCATCTTTTGGATCTGGAAAAACATCACTAAAGTCTGTATCTTTATCAAACTCAAGTGCTAATATAGCATTTTCATTTTGTGCTTGACCTAATGAAATTTCTGCATTAACAAGATCAGTTTCTGAAGCTAATCCTTGACCTCTAGCTGCTATTGTTTTAGAAGCTATATCTATATCTCTATCATTAGCTGCTATTAGATCTTCTCTTTTTGATTTAGTTAAATCTTTTTTACCAGTATAAAGGTCTTTACGTATATTTTTTTGTTCAGTACGTGATATAACTTTATCTGATTTTTCTTCAGCTCTTCTATCTCCACGTAGTGCAGCTAAACGATCTTGATAAGCTTGTTGTGTTTGCATAGCTTGAGGTAATGTTGCATCTGCAGCTTCAAGACCAGCACCAAGAACACCAGCAAGACCTTCTTGTTTAGGAGATGCTGTACCTAGTCTTGCAAAAAATTGAGCTAGATTACCATACTGTTGTCTTTGCATAGCATCTTTAGCAGTAGCTGACTCTGCATCAAAATATTTACCACGTTCTGCAGCATCCTCTGCCATTTGTTGTGCTAATATATTTTGTTCATTTGCTTGAAACTCTTCTAATGCTCTTAAATCAGCACCAAAATTATTTTCAATTTGTTCTCTTAATTGTTCAGAACTCATTCTACCTTCATTTGCTTTTATAAAAGAATTTATATCTGCATTTAATTGATTTGTAGATGCTCTTAAACCTTCTAATCCTGAAGCATCTATAGTAGGATAATCTGGTCTAGGTGTTCCTTCAAAAAAAGTATTACCTGTAGCTGATTGTAATGCATCTATTGCAGTAATACCACTATCACCTGTATTAGTATTACGTGTAACTTCTATTGGTTCTATAATATTAGTATTAGTAGAATCTAATTCATCCATTTGATTAGATATTTCATTTTCAGTTAATTTTGGTTTTAATGCATCCATTGCTTGAGAAAATTCATTAGCAGGTTCTACTTCTTTACCTTGACCTTCAGCTTTAGCATCTTCAGCTATTTTTTTAGCATTAGCAAATGTTGTAAATCTTTCTGCTTTACCTGCTTTTAAATCTCTAAGTCTTTGTCTATATGCAGAATCAGTTTCACCTGGTAGTCTAGGATAAAAATCAGGTTCAGTTAATCCTTGAAACATTCCTGATGCTGCATTAATTACTGAATAATCTTCGCCACTACCCATTTCAGGAACAAAGACTTTTCCTGCTTGCTGTCTATAAACAATAGGAAGATCACTTAATCCACCACCACCTTTTCTTCTAAGAAGATCTAAAGGATTATTACCTGTAAAGGCTCCATAAGCTGCACCTAGTGTACCTATTCCACCTATTAATTGTTGTCCTATAGATGGTGTAGGATCTGCAGGTTTAGCAAATGTTGTTGGTCTTACAGGTGCTCCTGTTACAACAGCTTGATATTGTCCCATAGTATCATAAGGAAAGTTTCTTTCTAATTGATATTGTCTAAAGGCTTCATCTAATGCTGTTTGTTGTTGTCTTTGTTTTTCTTCACCAATAGTTTGTATTGCACCAAGTTCACCAAGTTGTGCTTTAAATTGATTAGGAGCCATAGTAGCAAGTTGTGCACCTGCTTGACCTGCTGCAGTACGATCTGCTTGAAATCTTTTTACAGCATCTTGATAAGCTTGTTGAGAACCTTTAGCTTGTATATCACTTAATAATCTTTGTTGTGTATCTGCAGCCATACCTTCTAATATAGCTTGTCTACTACCACCAAAGCCACCTGTAGTTGCAGCTTTAGCAGCTAATGCAGGCACTACTTGTGATTCATATTGTTTAGTAGCTTCTCTTTTTTCTATGTCAACAACTGCTTGTTGATAAGGAGACATGTACTGTGTCATCTGTTCTGATGTCATAGGTGCTGCAGCAGATCTTGTTAAGTCCATAGCTTCTTGAAACACAGGAGCTTGTTGTCCTACAAGTCCTGATATACCTGTAAAAGCTTGTTGTTGTTCAGGTGTAAAGTCTGCAATCGTAGGACCTTGATAAGGTTGATAACCTTCTTTAGTTCTTTCATTATAAAGAGCTTGAGCTTTACCTAATATATCTTTATAATATGGAGCTAACTCTTCAGGTAACTTTGAAGTTCCTAGCATTGGACCTGCTACTTGTGGTGCAGGTGCTCCTGTTTGAAATAATGATGATAATATTCCCATCTCTTTATACCCTTTCCATCATGGGTTTTAAAGCTTGTAACCCACTTATTTCATTTGGTTGTTCTGTATTTCCATAAGCTTTCTTACGTACATGTTTAACAACTTTATCCATTACTTTAGCACCTGCATCTGCATTGCCATTACCAAGTGCTGCCATTGTATAACTATCTACTACATATTCTGAAGGTGATACAGCTAATGTTCCTACTTGTTTTTTACCTTCTGTAATAGGCATATAAACATTATCTTCCATACCATGTCCTTCACCTGGAACCATACCACTAAATTCACCACCATGTTTTAAACTTATTAATCCACCTTCTTTAGCAGTAGCATAATCTGTACGTGCTACTAAGTTAGTACGTGGTGCTCTTCCTAATGCTCTATCTAATATCATAGATGCTGTTAAGTTTCTTGGTAGAGTTACACCAGAAGAATCTCTTATAACTGTTTGACCATCAAAGCCAGTATCAACTGTATAACCTGCTTCTCTTAGTTGTTGTTCTTTTTCTCTAGCTTCATTAGCATACATAACATCATAATCAGGTGTTGATAAATCCATAGCTACAAGTTTAGCTATACCTTTTGGATTAGCATAATCGTCATATATTTGTGAACCCATTCTACTTAAATTTTCTTTACTAAATCCACCCTTTGCAAATATACTTGTTGGTCCTTGACCTACATTACTTGCTAAATTTGCTCCTTGGTTTCCTCCAAAAGAAGTAATTTGATTTGTAACATTAGGACTAAATTGACCACTTCTTGCAACATTAGAAGCTACATTAGCATTTCCTAAACCTATTTGATTAGCACTACCTATTGATTGACTATATGTTTTAGGAACAGCACCAGATTTAAAAACTAAGTTTGATTGAGGTATCATTTTATCAACACTTCCTGCTAAACTAGCTGAAGATGCACCTGATACATTACCTCCAGTAAATTGACTTATTCCTCTAGCTGTAGTATTACCTATATTTGGTGGTGGTCCTTGTAAAGCTACCTTTAAAGGTGAAGATTGAAAAGCAGGATTATTAATAGTTAAACCACCTTGTGCTCCACCTGATGCACCTGATGTAACTGCACTTGTACCACTTTGAGCTGCTGATCCACCTAATCCAGAAGAAGCTCCACCTAAGTAAGCTCCACCACCTGCAAATAAACCTGAAAGCAATCCTTGTTTTAAAGCATCTCCAGGTTTAGCACCTGCTATTAAATTACCTGCAAAAGAACCAAGAGCTGTTGATGCTCCTATTCCTAAAGCTGTTGTTGCTCCAAAAGCATAAGGTGCAGCTATCGCTAATGCAATAGGTGCTATTTTACGTATACTTTTAAATATACCTTTAAGACTAAATGCTTCAGGTAATCCTGTTACTGGATTGTATGTTATCTGACCAAGTGATGCTAATCCACTTAACTCTTCAGGATTCATATGGACTAATATGTTATCTCCATATCTACCAAAACTTGCTAGACCTTGAGCTGTGTCAGCAAGTGAACCACCATGTTTAAAACCATGTAGTTGTCTTTGATAAGGATTATCCATATTAACACCTTGTGCTACAAGTTGTCTATATCTTTCTGCACGAGATACTCCTGGTACTGTTAATCTACCAGAATAATCTCTTGTAAATCCTTCAGCTATTAATCTAGCTTCTTCTTGATCTGCAGAACTAGGAGTATAAGGAACTCCTGGTCTACCTGGTGCGTGCATTGGACCTATTGTAGCTTCTCTTATTTTATCTCTTTCCATAGAATCACTATAAGGTTTAGTTCCTAATCTACTATAATCATAATTAGATAATAATCCTGGATCTACTGCAGCATATTCGTCATTATACATAAATCTATCTGCACCTTCACTTAAAGCAAGAGCATTAGCTGTAAAGTAATCCATATCTTTTAAATCATATCCTTGACCAAAAGTATTAACTGGTTGTGGTCGATATAAAGCAATAGGTATTTTACCTGTATGTGGATCTCTATATATTGATCCTACTTGTTCTACATTTTGAACAATAGTTTCAGGTGCATCACTAGGTCTTGATAAAGTTATACCTGCATCTCTAATATCGCTTGCATTATATATACCACCTCTTTGTTGTACATTTTCTAAGTCCATTACTGGAGAAAGAAAAGAACTATCTACAGCAGTCTTAGGTAAAACTGCAGGAGCAGCAGAAGTTCCACTAGCTAATGTACCTGCTGCATCTGTTCCACCACTAAAACTACTAGGTGCTGTTGCTGTTTGTGTTTGACCTTGTAACATACCACCATGTAAAGATCTATTTAATATTCCTTCTTCTGTATTATCAAATACTTGTGTACCATCATCTAATACTTCTACTAAACCACCAGTTCCTATTTCACCACCATATTGTCTAGGAACCATAGGCATAGGAGCTTGTACCTGTGGCATACCCATAAGTCCTTGTGACGAAGGTAAAGCTTGTTCAATAGATTGTAAAGCTCGTAGTCTATCTAATCCATCAGGACTTTGTACTGCATCCTGAAAGTTATTTAGCTGCTCTATTCTGGTGGGTGGCATCATTATTTTATTCCTTTGATATTCATGTAATTTGACTGTGGCTTTGTATTATCAGCTATAAAATTACTATTACTATTATACACTATTTTTGAAGAGTCTGCTATAGGTTTTACAATTTCTTGTGAATTATACATGTTTGGTGGTATAATTTCTCCTGTATTAATATTACCTACATAAGTACTTTCATTTAAAAATTTAAAAAATTCATTATTCCTCAATTTAAATTTTCCCATGCTTGTGTGGCTGTTGTACTAACATAACCTTTAAACTTACCTGCAGACGCTGCATATGCTATATCACCTTTTCTTGGTCTACCTATATCAGTTATTGTTACAACTGTATATATTTTTGTAGAAGGTGTTCCATCTACTTGTGCATCTCTGGTATCTAATTGATTAACTAAAGCTGCACCCCATTGTTCTAAATCCTTATATATTTGTTCAACTTCAGGATTATCTTTTAATTCATTATATAATCTAGGTACTGCTGGATAACGTGCCATTATCTTCTACCATCTGGTTGAATCGCTAATCTAATAGAACCCCATTTCCAGCTAGTACCTGCAGAGTCACAAGACACTCTTACTCTCCCCTGTCTTCCTCTGGCTCTCATATCTATCTTTGCTGTAGCATTTGTTACAGTATGTGGTGGACTTGGTTTTTCTCTTGCTGTACTACTTTCAGGAAAATCTTTTGTTTTAATTGAAAAAGTTAAACTACCATCACTTAAATCAAAGTCAGGAATAACTCTATTTAAAAACATAATCTCATTACCAGAATCTATATCAAAATCTGCTGATTCTATAAATGAAGACATTGCTTGTCCATCTGCTGTATACATTCCATCTACTTCATTATTATATAATTTATTACTTCCTGAATCTACACCTGTTGTTATTGTATTTCCAAATACATGTTTATCTGCAAATGTTGTAAATATACTTTCTCCATAAGACCAATAGTTTTCATCAGGAGACCATACAACATAACTATCACATTCACTAGAATCTGTTGAAGGATATAACCAAATCACTTCTTTAAACTCTGAATTTATTCCACAGAATATTTTATCTTTTTGATCTACATTTAATCTATCAAATATATATCTTCTTACTGTACAAGGTAAACTTCTTACTTGTCCATCAAATACATAGAAGTTATCATAACCCATCCAAACTGCACGACCATCATAATCAACTGCTGCATGTTGTGATATTAATCCACAATTAGTTCCAAGTTGTGCAAAGTTAAAAATAAATGGTGGACCTACAAAAGTCATTGCCCATAAAGAATTATCTGTCCATATATTAATAGCATTACGTGATCGTTTTGCTCCTACTATTTTTGTACCATCAGCAATAATAACTTCACCAGAAGTAGAATTTATAGATGGTGTCCAATTTGTATAATCTTCTTGATTAGACCATCTTACAACCATAGGATTATATGTTCCTGATGGACTTGCTGTAGTACCAAACTCATTAGTTCCTAATGCTATCGCATGTCTATCATTAGGAGATACTATTATAGAATTAACTGTTGTAGGTGAGTTAGTAACTATAGCTGCTCTTACTGGACTTGTTGATGCATCTGCATCCCAATAATAAATAGCACCACCTCTTCTATTTGCTAATACGTCTTCACCCCAATTATCTAAACTCCATTGTGTTATCTCACTTGAGAAATCACTAGCACCTGTAGATGTTGGTTGATTCCATGCTCTTGTTTGTGATGCACATACAGTTGCTTGATAAGATGCAGCACCATAACCAAGACCTGCTGCAGCATTTGATACACCAGTTTTTAATAAATAATGTATATGACCATTGCCAGAAGATGATTGTGCAGCACTTGCTGTAGTTGCAACATTAACAGCAAAAGTATTTGCATTATTAACACTTACTTGATACGTACTTGTACCTAATAAAATATTACCACCTATTGTTGCAGTACTGGTAAAGAATACATAATCACCTGTTGTTCTACCATGTGCTGTTGCAGATACTGTAACAACATTAGCACTTAATGCAACACTAAAAGCATTTGTTAATGATGCACTAGCTGATACAGGTGTTACATCAAATATTTCATCTCCATTATGTTCATATAACATTTGAGCTGTACCAAACATAGCTCTTTTAAACTGATCATTATCTGTCCATGTTATAATATCACGACCTGCACCATTAAATGTAGCAGATACTTTTGTTGCATAACCTCCTATATTCTCTGGTTTACCTGCACGAAATCGTACATTATTTGTATCATACCAAGAATTAGTTTCTGCATATTGTGTGGACTCTCTTCTAATACCTGGTTGAAAGTCCATCTTAACGAGTTTTGAACTTGTTGAGGACATTAATTACCTATCAAAGTTTTTTAATAATACTGCGTCTATTGTTGATGCACTACGTGCCATATAAAGTAACATATCTACATCATTAGCACCTGTACTTAATACTGGAACTGTTGCAGATACAAACTGAAAAACTGTATTATAAGATAAAGTTCTATTACCTGTACCATCTTGTATTACATAAATACAACCACTTTGTCCTGCTACTGCATTGGATGGTGCAGCTAATGTTCTATTACCACCTAGAGTTACTAAAAAGTTATTACCTACAGCAAAGTCACTTGTAATACTTGCTGCATCTGTTAATGTAGTAATAGGATTATAAGCTCTAGCAGATGTTCCTATTTTTAATGAACCTGCTTCATATGTAATATTACCTCTAACTGTTGCATCTGTTGTTACAGAAGTTCTTACATATCGTAAATCTGCTGCAGATACTTCAGGAACATTATTTGCACATACTCCTACATCTGCAGAAGCTGCTGTACCTAATCCTAATCCTTTTGCATTTGTTGAATAAACACTTCCATCTGTATCTACAACTATTTGTGATACAGCTCCTTGAGCAACAGTTAAACCATCTCCAGCAGCAGTTTTTATTTTTACTACATTAGTTGTTGTTGTATAAGTTGTTTGATTATTTATTACATATCCTTTTGTAACATTAGGTATAATCATTGTTATAGTCGTATGTGCTCCACCTACAGTTCCATTTGCTTCAAGAAAAGCTGAACGAGGTACATCACTACCACCATCTACTGCAGATAAAGTTACAGTAGCTGCTGATCCTAATGATACTGTTGTATATGCTGCTATGGCATCATCAACTAAACTGATAACACCATCATTTAAAACTGCACCCCAAGAATTAGGATTATCTCCATCTCCTTGTTTTACCAGTCTTATTCTACTTGTGTATGTTGATGCCATTATGTACTCCTATTGTATTGTTTCTACTGTACTATCTATATCATAGTTGGCTCCACTATGATCTGCTCCTATTAAAGCACAAGAAAGTTTTTGATTATTTGTTATTACGATTGTCCATGCTCCATTATCATTATTAACATATAATTCTATTAATTCATTATCACTATTTACTGCCCACCATTTACGTGACTCACCATGATTTTTTTTTAAATCTTCTGTTAAATCTGTATGTGTTGCACATAATAAAGTTTTTATATATGTTTTTTGTATTACATCTATGTCTTGAGCTTTTGCTAAAGAACCAAATACTAATATAAAAAATAATGCTATAA
>TARA_R100000353_G_scaffold21356_1_pt1 | contig 10706 bp, 19 predicted proteins | sample TARA_R100000353 | Tara Oceans TARA_R100000353 (sample SAMEA2620663) | marine metagenome | biome: marine biome (ENVO:00000447); feature: surface water layer (ENVO:00002042); material: "saline water (ENVO:00002010), including plankton (ENVO:xxxxxxxx)" | depth 5 m | reverse complement strand
TACCAGTTGCATCATCACCAATCATAATTGATGAAGTACCAAAAGTTTTACTGGTTATGCCGTTGACAGTTGCGCCTCCAGAAGTAGTACCTATGTTTAAACTAGCAAAAGCGTCTGTTACGGCTGCTCCACTTCCAGCACCATCTAAATAAACTGCTTTTACATCACCTGGGGCTATAGTTACATTAGCTCCAGAACCTTGTGAAATTATTATGTTTTGAGATCCACTCGTTCCGTTTTCTATGAATTGCATCCTTTTCATAGTGTTAGGAGCAATGGTTATAGTACAGGCTGAATCTAGTGTTCCTGTATATTGGAGATACATGGATCTGCCAGCATCAGAACTACCATCGGCTACTGTAGTAGTGTGGGTATCTGCGTTAGTAGTAATAGCTTCAGTGCCAAACCCAAGTGCCTCTCCAATTAATTCCAGGTTGGTATTCGTGCTTGTGCCCCAGGTTCCTGACTCATCACCAGTTGCAATTTCTTTAAGTCTTAAATTATTTACATAAGTGGCCATTTATTTCTCCGTTCAATTGATTATATTACCTTTCTCTTGCATAGTTAAGCAACATCTTCCCAGTTAGGTGTTTGACTGTCATCGATAGAAGTAAAGCTTGAAGTTTGGTCTTCCGATATATCTTGAAAATTGGGTGTTTGCTCATCGTTTACATCACTCCAAAGTATGAAAGGTTCTCCAACTTCACCTGTAGATGAAAGACCTGTCAAAATCACCCCTGCTTTTGCTATAACTGTTATAGAACCTAAAGAACTTGTTAATCCAAAACCAGAAACGGTAACTACATCATTATGATGTACTACAACAGATCCAAGGCTTGCCGTTGAGCCTAATCCAGCTACAGGAACATTAGCCTCTCCATCTATATCAACAGAAACTGAACCAAGAGTACCTACTGCACCTTGTATTGATGCTATTGCTTGAGCATTTACACCAGCAACAGGCGATCCTGTAGTTCCAACGACACCATTAATCCCAATCTTTCCGCCAGCATCTACTGCGACACCTCCATTTGAGGCCGTTGCCGCATTAGGTGCTGTAAGTGTGACATTAGCAGCTGCTGAAGGCGTTACAGAGCCTAAAGATGAAGTTGCTACTAAAGTAGATGGTGTGACGTTAGCTTCAGCGTCAACGCTGACTGATCCTAACGCAGAAGTGCCAGCTACACCTGATATGGTGAAGCTTATAGGTATTGATGCTGGTTGCCCCCAGGGACCCTCGCCCCAGCCAGCTCGACCCCAGCCTGACATTTAGAGACTACGCTATTCTAATAATAGCCGTACTTGCTGCTGCCGCAGGGAAAACTACTGTGAAGTCACCAGCAGTAGAAGTTTTATCTCCCCCAAAGTCGATTGTAGCAACAGATTTATTACTATCAGTTGAGTTGTAGATCATACAACCTCTAGCAGTTACCGTAGCAGTTCCAAAAGTCAAATCAGCAAAATCTGTAAAACCAGTTGTGCCGCTTGATGTTGGATCAACTCTAGTTAGGTTAGATCCTCCTGAAGTGTAGTTAGTACCTGATGCCTGTCCTGTAGTAGTAAAAGCAGTAGTAGTAGCACCTAAAGTTGCCGAACTTGTGTATAAGGCAAGTTTGAAAGTGTCTCCGCCTGAATTTTTAAAGTTATGGACGGCTTCTAGCAGCTCTTTTTTGAAGCTGGTTGTTAATGTTGATGAAATAGCCATATTTATATCCTTTTTACAATTTTTGCTACATCTTCCTCGCCAGCCTTAATTAGCTCTTGAATTAATGAAGCTTTATAAGATTTTATAGCATTTTTCATATAAATTAAACAAACCTGTCTTATTGCTTCTTTATATACTCTAGCTTGTTCTTTTATGTGAGGTTCGCTATCTTCAGAAACACTAACAATTTTCTCTGCTAATCTTTCCGCCCAAAACTCAGGAGGATGACCGCCGAAATTAGAAGTTTTAGCTTCTATTATCCCCAAACTTGGCATAGCCCCTGGTGTAATTTCATCTACCATACTTTCGGGTCTCCTGCTTTTGATTCTTTTAGATGCGTATCGTATCGGTCCATAAGCATCGGTTTTTGTTCGTCCTGAGACCTACCTTCTATTTGGCTTTTATTAAATACCCGTAATTTGTTTTCTTGATCGTGTACTATTATTTTTGGATCATCTAAACGATGGTAGCCGTATAATTTATCCTCTACAGGTATTGATGTGTCTAATAGGGTGGAGGAATTAGCTACTTCTATTTGCATACCTGAGTTTTGGCATTTTGATAACCAATACTCTACGCACCCTCTACCTGACTCAGCAAAATATAAATTACCAGTATAAGTAAAATCAACACCAAACATTTTTACGCATCCTACTTTGTTCCATAGAGCAAAAGCTATAGCGTAAGCTACTGTATTATTTAAGTAATAACAATTCAGATCTCTTACCACCTCTTCTATCGGATACAAAACTAAACCTTTTGCCCTGTTATCTAATTCACATGTGTATATAGGTCCTTCATGTGTTTTCAGAAGTTTTTTCATTGACTCTGTTTGACCTCCTGCATCGTCACTGTCGAAAAAACGACTAGCTGGGTCTAACATAAATATACGATCATGGAAGATCACGTCAGCAACGGCATTTATTGCCCATACTTCGTCAAAATGTACTCCATGTGATTTAGCAAGATTGTAGTCAAACCAACTACGTCCCATACCTACTATAGCTACAGTCTTGCCCTCAAGTTTCTTGATAGGCTTCATACTTTCTCCTTTTAACTTACATTTGTCCGAAGCGAGTCATAGCGATACTCGTCGCGTCTTCCTCTTGCTTCAGCTCTATTTTTTAATCTTGCGATTTCTTGTTGGAACCTGTTTTCGTAAGTTGCTAGTAGATCTGGTTCACCCTTCATAAATGTATAGCCCTCGATCAAAGAGCCATAAAGCAAAGCGTCTCTGGCGTTATTTGATAGCCAGGTACCCCCTGTATTTGTGACCAAACTGGATGGCCTGTATAAATAATGCAATTCTACTGAGTAGTTTGCATCTGGTATTGGCGCTACAGTGATAGTTGTTCCAGAACTTCCAGAAGTGCTGTATTCCTTATCAAAGTCAGCGTAATATTTAGGCAGCCCTCTTAGGCTGGTGTCAGTAATATCAGGAGTAAACTCCTGCATAAAACTAGGGTGTTTCTTTTCCAGAAAATGATAGTCACTTGAACTATCTATAACTGCTAACGAAAAACTCAAGATAAAATCATTAGGACAAGTTAAAAATCTATTACCTGTCGTAAGACTACCTATTTGATTTTTCCTAAAGAAATCTTCTTGTACTAAATTAAATATACGATCTTCGGCATTTTTAACAAAATCTGGAATGGTATTGTTAAAAGTGGTCTCGTTATAATCGAGATAGTTTTGAATCAAAGTATACAATTCAGTATAAGTCATATTCTAATCCTGTCATTATTAGGTATTTACTTGTCCACCCATACCTGAGTGATTAGTACAGTAATAGTAAAGTGTTGGAGCTCCTGATGCAACTTCTATCTGAGTGTATGCACCAGAACTGCCTGGTGTTCCAGAAGTAGTAACTCCAGTTGTATATTCAGATCCTCCTGCGTGTGTTCCATTTGCTGTTGTTGAAAATCTCAGTGGATGTGTGCTGTTACTGCTATCAGATTGATCAAATCTATATATTTGTCCTTCTGTTAAACTTATTGTAGGGCTTACAGAACCATTCAAATAAAACTTGTTACCTGTTCCGTATGAATTAGTTCCTGTTGCTACAGTTACTGTGTAAGTAGTAAACGAAGAGGCCCCTGTTACAGTGACTGTACCTAATGCTGATGTGCCTGCTAGTCCTGTAAGAGTTACACTAGACCCTGTTATAGCAGTCACAGAAACATTGCCTACTGTACTTGTAGCACTGACTCCATCTAATACAGCTACGTTAGAAGGTACATTTTGTGTTGTTGTTACTACTCCTATCGCTGCTATGCAAGAAACCCCCTGATAATTAGATCCAATAGTATTTGAATCCATAGAGTTGCCTTTTGTTATATCGGTGTAAGTTACTACAACAAAACCATCGCCTACTTCTTCATCGTTGTTTGGTCTTGGCTTGTATAAAGCCTCTGGATCTACTACTACTGGCCTAGGATCAATTTGGGGAGCTTTTGGCTCAAAGCAAGATGGACAAGTTTTAAGATTGTTCCATTCTTCTCTAAGTTCGTGTAGTTTGTATTCAAAACCACATCTGTCGCAAAGTGCTTTTGCGAACTTTCCAACAGCATAAGCCACTAATAGCTACTCCTCATAGATGGTTTGATACGAAATGATGCTCTATCCTCATCTTGATCAGCGGCACGCCTAAATTCTTCTTCATAAGCTGCTTTCAACATTTGCATGCGATCTGGCGCTCTTTTTATTGATATATAGTATGCCAAACCTGCTGCAAAACATGGGTAAAAACGAAAAGGCATATCCATAGTGTTGATAGCCGTATCTGCATCGTCCATCCTGACTATTTTATTGAACAACAGAATATCTGTAGAATTTTCTGGTGATGGCCAAACTTTGATAACAGGTGTCGTCAGCTTGTCAAAGAAAAATTGGGATGGTCTGCTTTTAGTAGATTTGTTTGGTATGTTTAGATATTCAGACCTGCTTATCCTTGTCATGCTTATATCGGTTACTTCTGAGTTGACTGTTCTACGCAAAGACATATCAAGTATATCTATTACGTTTGCGTTAAGAGTATAAGATTCAGTGCCTTCTGTTAGAGCTTGCGTAGTTTGTTCAATTGTCCACTGGTTCAAACCCCTGTTTGCCCACTCAGCCAACATTAAATTAATTGATCTTTTAGCTGTTCTGAGGTCGTAGCCAGTTCTAAGCTCTATACCGCATCTTTCAAACGCTTCCTCTATGAACTCAGTTACATTAGGCTCAAAATCTGTACTGCCCGAAAGTGCCATTATTTTTTCTTTTTAGTACCTTTTAAAGACCTTTCAATTTGCGCAGCTTGTTTTGCATGCAGTCTCGAAGCGCCTTTTAATTCTTTAATAAGTTTTCTTTTTTGTGCTATTGATAAATCAGCCATCACTCGTCCTCCGCATATAGATTATCAAAAATTCTGTTTACGTCCAAGGTATAGTCTAAATCAGACTTTGAATAATGTATATGTGCAGACGGTTTGAAATCAGGTGCGCCTGAACCAGTCTCGAACCAGGCTGGATGTGTAACTCTCACCCTGTTATTTGGTAAAGCCACTATATTGCCTGTCCATTCTCCTGCATCTAAAAGCTCTAACACATGACTTTGTTTATGTTGCGCGGGATCATCAGCTATCTCATTCTCTGCATAATCGACAGTGAATAAATATTTTGCTGGATAAAAATTACCATCTATTTTGGCAAGCCAAGGACAGGGTGTTGCTCTGTCTAAAACATATACTGCGTGATGATGTGAAGAACAATCCCAAGGTTGAGCATCATGTACTGCCATAGGTTCGGGCCATTCTTCAAAAGGCGTATCACCAACAAGGGCTGTTATTGGCATCCTAGCCCACATAGCGCCCCCATGCACGTTTTCTTCTTCTTCACCCTCTGCTGGTATACCTGTGAAAATGACTTGAAAACTCAGACATCGAGTTGGCATTGTTGTTACAGCTATTGCCATGGCATGTAAAAATTCGCCATGATATTTTTCATGGTTGTGAGTATATTCTTTTCTAACCCAACATTTAAAGTGAGGTATGTTGCTTTGTAGGTAGGCCACTATCTACGTGATCCAACTCTACCGCCTCTCTTATAGCCTTTTGATTTCATCGCTTTGCCACCCTTTGCATAACCTTTAGATTTCATAGGTCCGCCCCTTTTCATCCCTTTGGATTTCATTGGCCCACCTTTTTTCATGCCCTTGGACTTCATAGGTCCACCTTTTTTCATACCTTTAGATTTCATAGGTCCGCCCTTACGCATACCTTTTGATTTCATAGGTCCACCTTTACGCATGCCTTTAGATTTTACCATTCCTCCAGCTGCATAACCTTTTGTTCTTTTATACATTTAAACCTCTACTTTTTCTTAGTTGCTTTTTTCTTGGCAGCTGGTTTTTTCGCAGCTGGTTTCGCAGCCTTTTTCTTAGGCATGTTTAAATAAATTCTTGTTTCTTCAACAGGCTCGTCTGGCCTTACTTTAGCATTTTGCCTAGCTTTTAACTTGGCTTCCATTTTCTTATCTGCTTTTGTAGCCATAATTTTCTCCTACGATATAGTCGTAACTTTACGACGATTACTCATAACTTTACCACAGCCTCTTGCTATGAATCCATTTTTTTTATTTGTGTTATTTTGCTTACGTGCAACGTCTCCTGTTGCCATTGAAACTCTTGCTTTCTTAGTATTCGCTACGACAGTTTTGCCTTTTGCTCCAGCAGCTTTCTTTTTTCTTGCTGTTTTAGCACGTTCTGCTTTTGATAAACTTTGAGCTTTGGCTTTAGGCAAACATCTGTCAGGGTTCTTTTTGTTTTTGCTTGTTCCGCAAGGTCCTTTGATAGAACCGTCTGTACCGATTCTAACCCAGTTTTGTTCTCTCCACTGCTTCAGTTGGCCCATTATCTCATTCTATCGGACATGACTCTGCCCTGACCTCTTACATTGAAGACTAAGCCACCACCTGCTTTTTTTACCCGTTTCTTCTTTTTAGAACCTTTTGCATAATTTGGATCTTTACAATATTTTGATGCAGCCATATTGGCATAAGCTGACGGGTATGTATCAAAAGTTCGTTTTGCCCAAGCTTTTCCTTCTGGACAAATCTTACCTCCGCTTTTTGCTTTTTTAGCCATTATTTTATTCTACCATGTTTTTTTCTTATCGCATCTTTACCGCGTCTGAAAATTTCTGCTTGCTTCGGCTTGCCGCCGTATTTTGATCTTTGCTCTCCAACAGTTAGTATCTGTATTTTTCTAGCAAAAGGTTTACGTATTTTTTTTACCTTTGCAACAGTATCTCTAGCATTTTGAACTGTAGCGTATTTTATAGATACAGTATCTTTTGGGTTTTCGTCTGTATACAAACGCCTATCGCTACCTTTTGGTTTTTTTCCTGTTCCTACTTTTGGGTCCTTTCTTTTTGGCATTTGTAACTAATTTTTTCAAAGTATTTGATTGTTTTTTGTGCATCCTAGATGCTTTATTCAACTCTTTCGAAACCTTTTTTATTTTTTTTAGCATCTCCACTGTCTCCTTGACCAATAGTTAGCTTTAGTCCTGTCGTCTCCAAGATTTTTACTCCTAGCACAATAGGCCTTACGTTTTTTTGGATTGTTAGGGTGTGCGCCTAACTTGGGATCACCAAACGTGACGCGTTTAATTTTGCCTGTAGCTGGCACTCGCACGAAGACTTCTCTTGTTTTTTTGCCAAAACCAGGAGAACCTTTGGGAATCCTCCTGGGTTTGTTGAGTGTTACCTTCCTGCCCTTATATTCAGCCATTAATAATTTTTATTTAAAATAAGAATTATTGAATAAGCATCTCCACTAGAATGACCTACAGTAGTAAAGTCAATATCACCAGTTACTCCTGATCCAGCGTTATTCGGTATACCGCTAAATCTATCATCATAGTATTCATCGCCTGTACTATCAGCAGGTAAAGGTATTGCCAAAACATTGGTTGACGCGTCAAATTCTATATCAACGCCCATACCTCTAGTTGCCCAATAAATTCTAGCTATAGATACACTTGTGCAAGCTGAACCTGCATTGTTAGCAGACAAAGCAGATACATCTACTTTTTTTACGGATGATTCACCTGTGCCATCAGATTCATTAGTGAATTTTAAAATAGCAACTCTTTCACCATCCTGTATAGTTTGGGAAGTTACTGTATCAGCCATTATTAGCCTCCCTTATCTTTCAACTGCTGCTACTACGTAGTCAATTGTCATAGTTTGAGCAGCAGCTTCACCATTTTGAATACCAAATGAAACTGTTAATTCTTCATCATCGGGTAAATTGGTGTTTACCACTCCTACTGGATCAGCATTATTTATAGAGTAAAAGACTTTTGAGGCATTTTTATCTATAAAGAAAGTAGTTGTTATAAATGTGTCATCTGCCATAGTCGCTACGTCTTCTGTAGTTGTTGCAGTATTGTCTTTTTCAACTAAGAAATCTAGACCTGCATCCCCGTCTGCTGATATGAAGAAAACTCCATCAGTTGTATCAAGTGGTGTAGTATCTGTAATACCAAGACCCATAACAAAATCGGACTGATCAACGTCATTTACTTTGAATCTGGCTGAAAAGTAAGCGTTTTTACTTGTACTTAACTTAAAACCTTCCCCTTTTAATTGTAAAAAGTCTAAGTCGTTATCAGCATCGTCGTTTGTAATTAACAAAGCTCCGCCAGCTGATGATGTAACAGCCTCTGAAGCATTACCGCTTCCAGCCTCTGTAGTTGTTATAGTCCAATCACCAGAGTTGTAAGTGAAAAAATCATTTTGGTACATGTAGTACGTTTGATCTGATGGGTATGGAACGAACATGGGTTGGTTTTTCTTATGCTTGGTAGCTTCGGTATTACCAGCCCATAATATTAAGTTTTGGAAATGTGGATTAGCCATCTTGAACTCCTTATATTTGTATTAATGGAAACCGTAAACGGCCCTCATCAAGCTAATTAATTTTAAACCAATTTTAGTTTACACATATAAAAACAATCAGGCAAGAAAAAGGGATGTCGAAACATCCCTTTCTCCTAGTAGTCGGGTGACGGTGACTACTAAGCCATTAAGCTCCCTGAGAACCGAATACAGCCCTAAAGTTAGAGAATCCAAAAGAATATCTCTCTCTAGCTTTGTATCTCATGTTTCCAGTGTCAAAATCACCTTCTAATGCTGTAGAAAGTGGTGATCTTTCAAAGTGCTTGAATCCATCTGGACAATCAGTTTTGATGAAGAAAGCATCTGTATCAGTTAAGTAGTGATTAACTACGTAACCATCAGGTAACATTCCCATACTTCTAATTGCATTGATGTCATTATCAGAAGTTCCTACTCTACCTGGAGTTTGTAGAAGTCTATCTGCAACGAATTGAAGTTGAGGTGGAACAATTAGTTTCATTCCTCTCAAAGCAATAGTCAAACCTCTGTCATCAGTAAATGTTGATATTGAAATCAAAGCATCTTCTAATGAAGTTTCATTAAGGTCAGCCATAGTTGTCGCTCTGTTTGCAAGAGTACCACCACCACTCATGGGGTGATCTGTTGCTATAAGAGCTTTACCATCGCCTCCTGCGGTAGAGAACGCATTGTTCAATACAGCAGCAGCCTTAATTTGTTTGGTATTTGCCATTGATCTAGCTAACGCCTTAGTGTATCTGGCACCAAGTCTGTCATATAGATTATCTTCAACAGCTTCCTCTGTTAATGCAAAAGCCAAAGCAACTGTTTCGTGTGTGTAACGTGAAGTATAGCCTTCAGAAGCATTATCGAACCTAATGCCTGTTCCTTCAGCTTTTACTTCTGCATTACCGAAACCTGAAATTAGAACTTCTTCTTCGAACGCTCTGTCAGAAGTTTCCGTATCAAAAATTTCAGCGTGTTCAGCTTCATACCTGGAGTATTCCAACCCAAAAAGGGCGTTCAATCCAGGCTCTAGTTCTTTCGCTAATTGCGCTCTATTTATTGCCATTATTAAACTCCCGTTACTGTGGTATAGAAATGCTCATTAATATATACGATTGCATTTACGTTTGCAGATCCAGTAGTGCTATTAGATGGATCAGTAGAGAATCCTACGATTCTAAACTGAGCAGTAGTAGCCGCTGTGGTAGAAGAAATTTCTGCCGCAGACATACCAGTTTTTGTAGACCCAGAAGTGTAAGCCAACTCTACGTTGTTACCTACAGCTGTCTGAGCTAAAGATCCTGTGCATTGCACTTCGAAAAGTGTGTCAGGATCATCCTCAACAAATGCAACGATATCCGAAGATGTAGTTTGTGTTGGATAGTGTGATGAAAAAACTACTTCACCAGAACTATTTGTAAACTTACAACCTCTGAATATCCCCAATAAAGTTGTTGCGGCACCAGCTACTAAAATAGTACCTGTGTTCAACATCTTAACTGGGTCGCCCGAAAAGATATTTCCAGTCGCGCCCGAAGCAATCTCGTATTCAGTAACGCCGCCATTAGCAACGCCACCGCCTTTTTTGCCTACTGAACGAAACCCGAAAGGTGCATCTTTATTTGCCATAATAAGTTTTCCTTATTCAGTCAGTTAATTAATTACAGTGATAATCAATCACGATTACCACCACCAAAAGTTACGCTTGTTTTTCTCTCTGGTTTTAAGATCGGAGAGCTTGGATCTGATTCCTGCATAAGATCATGGTCAATTGCATCTTGTTGCAATTGTGCGCGATTAGAAAAGTAGGCGTTTCTTTCATTTCGCGTTTCAGTAGGAATCTTGGCCAAAAGCAAACCACCCACGGAAACTACTCCTGAGTGTCTTCCATCGTCAAGCGTGGGAATCTCAAAGCCATCTAACTCTTCAGCTCTAACAAGGTCGAAACCTTCTCTGAGCCTAGCAGTCACATTTTTTCTATCTTCCTGTCCAACAATTTCAGCTCTTATCCACCTGTATTCATATCCTTCAGGTGGCTCTGGAGTGTCCAACATTTGGGGGCGACGCCAAGGTTTGCGAGCAGTATCTTTT
>TARA_R100000353_G_scaffold173025_1_pt1 | contig 10858 bp, 6 predicted proteins | sample TARA_R100000353 | Tara Oceans TARA_R100000353 (sample SAMEA2620663) | marine metagenome | biome: marine biome (ENVO:00000447); feature: surface water layer (ENVO:00002042); material: "saline water (ENVO:00002010), including plankton (ENVO:xxxxxxxx)" | depth 5 m | reverse complement strand
CCTTGTTCATATGGACTTGCTTGGTTATATAAATCTAGCACTTTTTGTCTAATTGTTTTTAATTTATTATCTAATTCATTGTCTATATATTTTGCTTTGACATTATCTACATTTGTAGATTCAGCAAATTGTGCTGCTTTTTCGTTAATAAAATTATCTAAATCTGTTTTAAATTCAGAAAAAGTTTCTTCTGTAAATCTATTTTCAAAATTTTCAATAGCTTCGTTGTAGTTATCAAAACCATAACCATTATTAACATATTGATTAACTTCTCTTATAACTATGTCTGGTAGATTTGCAGCTATATTAGAAAAAATAAACTCTGCATCACGTGCCTCATCTAAAGTTCTAAATTCAGAAGCTTTTATTCTATTTTTTATTTTTCTTGTTAACGCACCTTTTTGTCCACTAGTGATACTTAAACCTAATTCATTTAAATAATTTGCAACTTCAGTTTGCATAATTTTAACTATGTTGTCTATTGCTGTTGAATTTTGATTTAAAAAATCTTTAAATTGAAATTTATTTATAGTCTTAGCACTTTCGTAAACAGAATCAGGTGTATTGTTTACCATATTAAGTAATTTATCTTTCATTACTGTTGAATATGCTACTCTTGATTCATCTAATACTGTTTCTAAATTTTCTAAAATCCATTTTGCTAAATTAGTTTTAGCAACAACTCCACTTTCACTTTGTCTTATTATTTTAAATAATTGATTTGCAGTTTGGCTTACTTGATTTGGTCTAACATTTATAGAAATTAAATAATTAGCTATATCGTTTATTAATTTATTCATATACATCCTCATAGAAAAAATACGAGTTCAATAATCCCACAAGTTGTTCATAAGATAATTTATTAACATCTACTTTGCTAGTGTCTATTCCTAATTTTTCCCCATCTAATTCATTATTAGGACCTAGAATAAATTTTCTATCAGGATATTCTTTAAAATAATATTCTTTTAAAAACTTTTTAAATTCTTCCATTACCCACCAAACATATCAAAAAAAGCATCTGTATTTTTTGGAGTAACTCCTTGGTTATTACTAGGTTTAACTTTTAATATTTTTTCTAAGTTATTTAAAAACGTAGGTGCTGCTTGTGGTGTTTGATTAGTCATATTATTTTGTGGTCTTCTAGGAAACCTTGTGTTAGGTGGTGGTGGTGTTGTGGAATTATTATTATTAACTTTAAAATCATCAGTTACTTTTATGTATGGTTGTGATGTTCTTAATATATACTCATAAACACTTTCTATTTGTGCTAATGGTTCTGTTTCTTTTTTGTTTAAAAAATATTGATACATATAAGATTTTAAATTATTTATTCTTTTATTAACATCCATACCTGATATAACAGTGTTTTCTCCTGGAACATAATAATTTTCTTTTGGATTAGCAGAAGTGTTTTGTAACATGTCAATAATATTTTGACCATTTCCTAACATATTTACACCACCATAAGTTGCATTGTATGGAATATATGGATGTATGTTTTTAGAATAAAAGTTAATAATTTCTTGATTACTCATGTCAGCTACATTGATATTAGCTAATAAATTTTTGTGCATATTGTTTATATTTTCACCACTAATAGTTCTAACTCTATTACCACTATAATGTGCATACTCTTCTCTATTTAAAAATGCTTCCCCTTTACTAGCTCGTTTTACCATAGAGGACATATTTTTTATACTCATTGGATTACCAGGATATGACTTTTGTTGTTCTTCTTGCATAATATTTGGTGTTAACTCTCCTGTAATTTGTGTTATATTTCCATCTGCATCTTGCACTTGTGTTGGTTGTTCAATTAAATTTCTATTATAATTACTAGCCATCTGCACAAATTCTCCTGTGCCTGATTTAATTTGAAATGGGTCATCTTGCACAATTTCTACTTCTTCAGTTGTTGGATTAATTTTTGTATCTAATATTGTTTCCCAGTTATTAATACCACTTGTTCTTTCATCTCCTGTTTCTGCTTGTGCAACAATAAGTGCAGCAACAGCATTTAAACCAGGGTCATCTAATGCTTCTGTAATGTCATCATATCCTTCAAATATGTCGTATTTTCTTAATGTATCTTCCCAAACTGTATAATTTATCTGCCATGGTCCACGAGATTTATCACTATCTCCTGCAATATTTGTTGATTCACCATCATTACCTCTATGCTCTGCTAATGCAATAGCAATTAGTTTATTAACATCTTCTTCTTTATTTGGGTCAAGTAACAGTTCACCACTCTTATACTGCATACCTTGTTGGTCAAGATATTGTTTTGCAAAGTTAATAAATTGATATAATTGTTGTGGACTATACATTAAAAGTTTTCCTCAAATACCATAAAGTTTCTTTTAAATTCAGCAGCAGCAGCAGACCTAGCACGTATTTCAGAACTAGCATCTATTCTGCCTTCTTCAATGTCATCTATAATTTTACTAAGTTCAAATATTGGGTCTATAGGTTGCAACAATGGCATATCAAATTTTTCTCTTACTTCTTCAGGTTTAGGTGCTACAACACCAAATCCAGGATAAACGTAATTACGTTGTTCCTGTGCAATTTCAGATAAAGTTTGTGCCATTCCAATAGATTGATTTACATTAGGTTTATTTTGTTGTATTTCTATATCTCTAGCTGCTGCTTGTTTTCTTAAATTACCAAATATATCTGCATATTTTTGGTAATCTGCTGCAGTAGGATTAATACCTTTTTCTATAAACAATTCATCAACAACTGCTTTTACTTCTGATTCTGTTGGTGGTAATATTTCCTTATAAAATTCATCAAGTCCTTCAATACCATAATCAACTCCAACCATTTCTTGTACATTTTTTTGAAATTCTACATATGGTTTTAATTGACCATACAAAGATGCAGCATTTTTATTTATATAAGGTGTATTTGGAAAAGCAACAATAGAATCATTTGCCATCATCATTAATCTTGCAATAGCAGCTATTTCAGGTCCTGCTACAAGGTCTACAACACCAGGAACAAAATTATAACTACTTATATCTATCATACCTGCATTCATTAAATCTTGTTGTATTTCAAATATTGCATCTTGTGTTAAACCTTCAAACACCATAACAGCAGAACCTCTTTTAAAATGTGGTTGTAATATATTTCCTTCACTGTCTACTTTTGGTTTTCCAGTTATAGGGTCAAAATATTGATTAGCAGTATTTACAGCAACATTAGGACCTGTGTAAAATATTTTTGAACCAAATACAACCTCACCTTCATCAGTAACAACTTCAGATGGTGTACCTACAATATTTCCTATTTTAGGTTGAGAAGCAGTGTACGTTCTTGTGCCATCAGGTGTTGTAACAGTTTCTGTTTCCCACTCTATAACTCTTTCTCTTATTTTGTTTAAATTAGAAAAAGCATTTTCATCACTTTCTTCATCTCCAACTAATAATTGTACTTGATTACCTTGTGTATCAGTTGTGCTTATTGATAAGCTATTAAATAAATTTTCTAATGCAGTAGTATAAGCATCCCAATTCACTATATTTAAATCAGTTCCACCTAGTAATTGATTATACGTTTCTGCATCTAACATACTTGCTATAGTTGTGTAAAATATTGCATCTGATGTTTCTTGTGATGTTGTGCCTGGTGCTTGATAACCTATATCTTGAATTGATTCTACAACACCATCTTTAATTTTTAAATTACTTAAAAATTCTGATAAGGTAACAGATTTAATTTGCCCACCAACATTAAATTGTAAATCAAAATTTCTATTTATATTACCTAAAAATTCAGGCATCTCAACATAAATACCTGCTTTATCTAATCTTTTTAAATAATTTTGTATTTTTAAATATGTTTCGTTAGTCATCAAAATACCTTCTGTTATCTAATACTTTCCAAAAGGAACTTAAATACATATCTATCCACGCAGTTCCTTCATACTCTAAAGCTAACCTTCTAGCATACGCATCTAATTCTTCACGTATTACATCAATGTTACCAGTTTTTCCTTCAAGTGTAGCAGCAACTTTACCCTTAATACCACCTTTAGCTATTACAACTGCTCTATCTGAACCAGGTAAAAATATTTCTCCACCATTTAAAACTACCTCTATTGCTTTATCATATTCTTTTAAAAACTTTGTTAATGGTTCCATTTCAGGTGTATTAGCTAACAAAGGTTCGTTTTTCCAATCCCTAAACTCTAATATAACTTGGTACTTATCTGCCATTTGCACAGCATCTCCTAAACTACCATAAGCAATAACACCATATTCTTCTTGTAATTTTGTTTTACGTGCAGAAAATCGTTCATCTCTTGCCCTTGGAGATAATGATTTATCATTTTTTAAATCTTCTTTAAATTTTTCTAATTCAAATTGTAATAATGATTGTTGCACAGCACGTGAATATTGACTTGGAGTTAATGTTGAAGCACCTTCCATAAATGCAGGTAATGAAAATTCATCATCTACTTTGTCAGGTTTTAGAAAAATAGCTGTATATGGTTTTCTTTCTAACAACTTTTTATTTTCTATTTTTTGCCAAAACGCATATGATTCTTTTTTAACAGGAAATCTACCTTGTTTAGCACTAGCAGATTGTCTTAATGGTACTGGATTTATTCCAAATTTTTCTTCAAACTGCAACGTTGTAATAGTGTAATCAAATTGATTAGCTTCTAACATTTGTTGATATTTTTGGCTTAATACTTGTATTGTCCACCAAGCACCATTTTTGTCTTTAAGTTCATATCTAGGTTGTATTGGTGTAGGAAATGCAGCTTGTGCAGTACCTCTTACCATCCAGTGTAAAGCAGCAGCTTTTTCTGCTTCTTGCATAGCAATTTTTATAGATTCCTCATCTTCAGGTGACCATTTACCTGCATAGTAATACATAGTAAATATATCCATAACTGTTCTTGAATATGAAGCATTTATTTCTTCTGTTGCTTCTTGTGTAAATGGTATTGCTTTAAAAACTCCTTTTGCCCAAGATGGTAATTCATCAATAAGATTTATTTTACCACCAGGTGATTCAAAATTACCTAATACAAAATTGCTTATAACTTTAGGTACTGTTGCAATTTTTGTTAATATTTTAAATGGGAACGTAACAATAGGTCCAAAGCCAGGAGAAAACCCATTTGCAGATATTAAGTTTAATCCTTCTAAAAAGCCATATGGTTTTACTCTTACACCTTCATCTTCTAAATTTTCACCAAGCAAACCTTGTTGTAATGGTGAAAATCCAAATGCACCTGGTATAGCTGTCATGCCAAATGTCATAACATTCATTACATCAACATAGTTAAATAACAATTCTCCTGTTACTGGGTCTGATGTAAAAAATGCATTGTCTGTATCCCATGGACTAGATTCTTTTCCTCTGTCTATTGCTATACGAGTTCTATTAAATTTTTGTGGATTTTCTATTGTAAGTTTACCCCATGTTTTTAATACCTCTTGCCATATTTCAGGAAATGGAATATATGTTGCCATAACATCAGACAACACGTGTCGTTCTGAACTAGCATATAACAAATTTCTTACTTCATCCATAGCTTTGTATTTAAGTAATGTTTCTGCTTGTTCTAATGTTGTAATAGAATTTTCAGTTGGTGTTTGTTTTGCTTTTGCTAATAATGTTGTATATAAATCGCTTCCTTCTATCCAAGGTTTTGCACCTACCATAAATTCTTTTTTAACATCATTTGTCATAAAAGGCATTAAATCTTCAGCTAATGTATAGAATGTCCATCTAAACATTGGGTCACGATTTAAATAATCAGAAGGTTTAGCAAGAAACAAAGAATATAAATCTCCTAACCTTTCATCAAATTTTTCTATTGCTCTTTCTTTTAATAGCCCTGCTTTTGTAAAATTTTCATTATTATTGTAAGCTACAGTTCTTGGTCCTAAATCCATAGACCTTATTTCTTCATCAAATATTTTTTTAATTTTGTCATAAAACTTTCCAAAATATTTTTCTGTTTTAGATGCTAATACTGCATGTTTTTGTGATAACTCTAACCAATCTTCACCATCAACAAATCCACCATTAGCAATAAATTCTTTTACTTTTGCAGCACCAATATTTAAATCTACTTCATAATCAGGAAAAACAAAATCACCATTACCATCTCGTAACATTTTTCTTGCTTCTTGTTCTGAAATTTCTACACCTTCACGCAAAATTTTTGATGATTCATTTCCTTGTAATCTTCCTATTTCCCATTCAGCAGTTTTTAAATATTTTAATAACTGGTCTTTATTTTGTAACACTGCTCTTATTTCAGGGTCATCACTTCGGCTTATTAAATTTTCAATATATTTTTTACCTTGTGGAGTATTGCTAAAAAATTCCATAGCTTTATCTACACCATCTCTAGCAACAACTACAAACAATGGGTCACTTGCTCTATTAAGCATTTCGTGAATCCAACCTCTCCACCATTTAGGATTAATAACCTTACCAGTGCCTTCATATTTTGGTACGTTTATAAAAAAATCTTCTCTTGCATTTCTACCTCTTGCTTGTGGTTTTAATACTTTAAGTAATGATTGTTCTGACATTGTGTTTATATATTGTGGTGTAGTATTAAAAAATGTTCCTGAAGGTGCAGCTTGTGCGTAACCTGTTTTTTTATTTATAATTTTTTTAGCTGTTTGAAAATTACTATCAAACAAATATTCCATTACTTCTTTAATTACTGGTGAATCAAAATCTACATTATCTATACGAGGGTCAGGTTGACCATATACTGATATTTCAAATACATCACCATCCTCTATATACCTAGCACTGTTTTTTATAGGGTTACTATCAGGTAATAAACTAAATGCTTCTTGTCTTATATATATTTTTGGTTGATGTGATTTAATAGCAATACTCAAAGCATTTCTTAATGCTGTTTCTGCTTCTGCTAATGTGCTACCACTGTTTAGTTGTACAGTAACATCTAGTATTACAGAATTATCTTTTACTTGTATAGACAATCCATGATTTAATTTTTTAAGTTGCATTTGTATAGATGGATTATTTGCATAGTTTTGTATTGCTTGTGCTATTTCTGCATTAGTTTCTACCTCAACTATTTGTTTATATTTTTTATTAGGTATTACAGATATATTATTTTTCATTCTTGATAAATTAGCAAAAGGTCTTACTGTGTCACGTAACTCTAGTGAATTACCAAGGTTACCAACTGGGTTAACTTTTTGTGTTTTAAGTTGTTTTAATTCACCAACTATTTCATCAAATGCAAAGTCTGTGGCATTATTACCATCAATAGCATACTGTAAAAACGAATCACCTACTTGTCCTGATGAATTAGTGTTAAGTCTTAACACTTTCATTATTTGTTGTATTTGGTCGTAATTTAAATTTTCTAATGATTTTTTCATATCTACGTTTCCAATTAATTCTGCTACGTTATCTACTTCATCAGCATTAATTCGCATAGCATAAAATTGCTCACCTGTATTATCAAGAAGCTGTACAAAAACTGGGTCTGATTTATCTAAATTTAATTTATTTACAACATTAGGAAATGGTCTTGCTTTTAAAGAAGCTAATAACAAAGGATGTCTAAATACACTAGGACCACCATACATAGCAATACGTACTGCTTCTTCAGGTGGAACTCTTAATGCTAATGCAGGTCTAAGCATCCACAATGGTTTTAATGCACGTTGCATAATAAAATCGGAATACATATACTCTAAAAAGTTACTAGGTGCTAAATCTACTTTTCCAGTTCTATAATTAGTTTTTAAACCACGTGTAGGTATTTTTGCTTGTTGTAATATTTTTTCAGGTAAAGTATAATCTTTATTTCCCCAAGTTGATGATTTTAAAAATTTTCTCAATTCACTTCTACTAGGACCAACCATTCTTCTAAATGATGCAAGTGACTTTGCAAGTTGTTGATAGTCAGTTAATGGAACAAAGTTATCTGCAAATTGACCTATTGAAAATGCAGTAGGTACTGCTACTTCTATAGCTTCAAGTATATTTCCTTCTTCATCTACACGTTGTGGTCGTAATTTATATTTAGTTCCAGGAAAAGATAAAGGTAATCCATCAGCATCATATAAATATTTTCTTTTCTCTACTAATTCATTATTAATAAAATCTGTAATTTCTGTTAATAACTCTTCATCATCTTGTAAATCAGGATTATCTTTTATTACTTTTTCTTTAATTTTAACATTTACTTTTTGTACTACCTTAACAATATCATCTTGATTTTTAGCAGTTAATAATTCTGCCATTATGACATCTCTAGCTGCTTGGTCATCACCTAAAGCAATTAACACACCATCTATGTTTTCTATGGTTTCTGCAATATAATTAATAGAAGCAAATCTACTTGGTGCTAAATCAAATAATCTTTTTACTTTTTGTGGTATAGCATTTTTTAAAGCACCACCAATACCAACAACACCTTTAAATGGGTCATTTTTAGCCATACCCAACAAAGCACCTATGCTATTTCTAAGAGGTGCAATATCTACTGCTTCACCTGCAAATTTATAAGCTAATTGATTTGATAGTTCTGCTACTACAGATTGTCGCATTGGCAATTTAGTTATTGGTGTTTGCATAGCTGCTGCTGCAATTTCTTGTCCGACAAATGTACCTGAATAAGGTGCAATCATTAAATCAGACAAATCTCCATGTTTTAACAAAGAAGTTACTACTTCTTTCATAGATTCTTTATTTTTTATTTTTGCTAATAAATTTAAAACTCTTGTATCTACTTGTCTAAAAGTTGGTATATCTCTTAAACGTGCCACAGATTCATTTACAGTCAATGCTTCTATAAATTTATCTCCCCATTTAGAATTTAATATTTGCTCTGCACTTTTACCAAACATCATTTTTCTTGCTTCAGCACCTTTTTTAGTTGGTTTTACAGTCCTTAATGCTCTTGTAATAAAAGAAGCATCATCTACATATTGTGCTACTTCTGCTTGTGATACAATTTTTCTACCTGCAGTTTTAATTGCACCACCATAACCAAGTAATAAGTTTATAGGGTCTGCACCTAATCTAAATGCCCCATCAATAATAGTTGATGTTAAAGCATAAGATATTTCTCCTTCTTGTGAAAATTGTGCAGCGACTATTCTTCCAGGAGATATTGGTATTCTTTCTCCTGTATCTGTTTTATAAGTATATTGATATTCATCTCTTTCATACTCTTCTGTAATAGGTCTACCATATACATCAGCAGCTATTTCGTATGCTTGTGTAGGTGTCTTACCTAATTTAATCTGTTTAATATACACATCAGTTTCTTCTAATGGTATTGAATTAGGTAAAATACCCACACCTAAGTTAAGAGGTTTACCTCTGCCTGTTAAAGCATTTGTTACACCACCTGCTTCATTTACTGCTCTTCTAAATTCACTATCACCATAAGCTTCTTTAGCTTCATTATATTTTTCATTAAATTCTTTACCTAATGTTGCTTTACGTGTAGCTTCTGTCCATGCTTCTCCTGGTAATAAACCTGCTAGTGTGTTACTTACTACTGCACCTCCAACTGATGTATCTGTTTCTTGTGCAGCTACAACAGTTGATTTAAAATTTCTTGATATATTTTGAAAAGCACTGTCCATAGCTAAAAAACCTAATTGTGATGTTTTTTTACCAAAACCTACATCAGTTATAACACGTTGTTTTTTTTCCATAGCACGTTGTTGTGTTTGTGCAATTTTTAAAACATCTTCATCATCTGCTTTTAATCCCATTAATGGTAAATAAGCTATTAATCTTTTGTCTAAAGATGGATATGTGTAAGCTATATCCCTCATAACTCCTGCTAGGTCAGGACTTATAGCTCTTTCAAATCGGTCTATTTCGTTAAGATTCGCATCAGTTCCATCAGCTAAACCTTGTTTATAGTACGAAGGAAGAAAAAAAGTAGATTTCCAATCCATACTATCCTATATCTGTATCAGCTTCTAATAACTCATCCCATATTGGGTCAGGTAAAATTCTTTTTGCTGCTTTAAATATATTTGCAACTGTATCTGTCATTATTTGTGTTGGTCCATTATCTCCTGCACCAAATGGTATTCCTGATGTAATAGGTTCATTAGGTTTATTAGTAGGTGCTGCTATATTCATAGGAGTATTTATCATAGGTGGTGTCATAGGAGTTTGTGGTCCTGTTTCACCCATAGGACTTATAGCACCTGCTTGTTCTTCTAACATTGTTGTTTGTCCTGTTGGGTCGCCTTCTTTTCTTGGAGGTGCAACAATGTCAGCAAATGCACCACCTTGTGTTAGGTCAGTTGCTTCTTGTAACTCCTTACTTTTTCTACCTCTGTTATATTTCGCCAAATAAATCATCTCCTAACTTTGGATTATATTCGTACTCAAATGTGAGATTTATAAAAAAATGTGGATGTGGTGTAGGTATTGTAATAAAGTTTTTCATAACAATACTTGTTTCATCTTCTGTACCTGTAAATACATCTTCAGACCAATCTTCTTGATTAATCATGTCAAAAAAAGTTTTATTTATATCAGGCAACTGGTTCTCCTTGTGGTGGTCCTTGACCTAAAGCACCTAATACTTGTTCTATACCTGGCAATCCACCACCTGGACCTGCAGGTATTTGTGGTCCACCTTGACCAAGTAAAGCTAATTCTTCTGCACTAGGTTCTTCACCTTCTGCTGTATAAAATTTATCTAATATCTCTGACATTTTTTGTGGATTTTTTCTTATCTCTATAGCAGCAATAGTTGCTTTAGGATTACCTTGTGCAGCTTGTGACATAAGAGATTCAAACAAAACTGTTTCTGCTTTTTCTGCATTTATACGTTGTTGTATCTTAGTAATGT